>JACCDR012675418.1_pt1 | contig 39368 bp, 46 predicted proteins | sample 7446431 | NCBI WGS metagenome assembly JACCDR01 (sample SAMN15323443, study PRJNA562643) | freshwater metagenome | isolation source: river surface water | place: USA:Blue River Watershed | collected 2017-08-17
GTTTTGTCAACAGCCTTACTGTATACGCGCCCACTTCGACGTAGTTTATTACATTGCTGTCAAACTTGTCAAGTCAGTGAGTTTGAGGAATTGAACCTCGCCAGCGGACCGTCGTCCCTTTTCCGCCACTACTTATATTCCGGATTCGAACCGGGGTGATCATCCAGATCTTCTCAGAGGAATCGAACCTCAGACTGCCATTTACTCACTAACCTTGAACGTGGAAGTTAGGGGAGTTGAACCCCTTCTTGAACTGTGCAAAAGTCCCGTGCAACCCTTAACACTTAACCCCCAAAGTGCAGAACACATCTAACATTCTATCAGAAGTACGCCCACATGGACAAGTAATTTGCTGTGTGTTCTGTTTTGCTAGTGATGTGAACGTACTAGCACCGCTACCCAACCAATTAAGACGGCCGAGGGGCTTCCTCTTAACCCGTCACCGTACCGTGCGGTAACTGACATCGGTTATACGTTGATTGCCACGTGGAACTGCTCGGATTCGAACCGAGATCCTTCGCCATGCCATAGCGACGCTCTACCAATTGGAGCTATGATCCCAAACATGAGAGCAGGCCGTCACCGCCAGGTGTCTGAGATATTTTCTCAGGATCAGCTCTCATGCTTACTACTTTACATCATTGGTACTGTGTTGTCAACCCTCTCATCAAGGATTCAGGGAGTAGTCACTACAGGGCACTCGTTGTCTAGTGAGCGAACCTGAGATAATACCTTACCGTTAGCGAAATCATAAGTTACTACTGCGTTGTCCTTCCACTTAGAAATCCTAGAGCAGTTGACATCTACTGGGCCGTAGCCGAATGTCTTGTCAACAATCTTATTTCCTGAAATGGAGGGAGCAGTGAACGGAAGGTCACCGAATACTCTAATAGAGTATCCACCTCCAGCTACTACATTGTTATCAACAGTAACCTCAAGATTCTGATTGCCTTGGTTTGCGCCATCGTTAGGTACAAAGATTGGAGCAGTCTGTGCTTCTCCATTAACACCAGTCTGATCGATTACGTTATGGCGAATAACAATATTTTTGCCGCCTGCTGCACCGTAAGCCTGAATTCCGTCAGAGTGGTAAGCAGGATCATTGCCACATAGCTTAACATAGCTATCTTCGATCAAAACATTACCGCCTGCGATACGGAAACCGTCTACATAACCTCGAAGGAGAACCTTCTTTGCTGTGTAGTTCTTAGTTCCAATTGCGCCAGCAGTAAATGTGCTACATCCTGTGGCTGGACCTACTGTACTATTCTCCAAAGAGAATACGTAATGATTAGCGGTGTTGTCGTTAATTACTCGACCAGCAATCTCAGAATTCTTGATAACTACGCCAGGAGCCCTGACATCTACACTTCCAGAGATCTTACGCTTATCTACTACAGTATTGGCTGTAGTAATAACCATATCACCAGAATGAGCTACTAATGTTGTGCCTGCCGGAACACCTGTGTTAGTCACAGTAGGATAATCTGTAGGCGTAGGCTCTTCAGGCTGACTTGGTGTCGGTGATGGGCTGGTGCTCGGAGTTGAGGATACACTAGGTGACGGACTTACGCTAGACACACTAGGTGATGGACTTGTCGGAGTAGCACTAGGCTCAACACCAGTTGCAGCAAAAGCTGATACTGCCAGAGTCAGAGTTTTGTTAGCCCACGGAGTTGAGGTGGTCTGCATAACTCGTACACGGAAGCTTGAAGCATTTACTTTATAGGTATGGACAATAGCTGTGAGCCCTTCAGGGGTAACCTGAATTACCGGTACAGACCCGATTGGATGCTTGTAGACTTGAGTACAGTGTCCTGTGCTGTTGGTAGTACATGTGACACGAGCGTGCCATGCATTCTGGACAGCCTGAGCATTAGCTGGAAGGACTAACCAGCCTAGCCCTGCACCTACCAATACGACAGATAAAATAGCTAGAACTTTCTTCATTAATTCCCCTTGGGTTTTGACCATCCTTTAATGCTCCTTCGTCGTGAAACGATTTCAATCAAGGATTCTCGAAGGTCTTCTTTTTGCTTTAAGCCTCTTCGCTGCTTAGCCAAAGAAGCCTGACAATTTTCAATTTCTTTGTCGAGCCCTGCAATCTCATCTGCAAGCTCTTCAATAGTTAAATCGTCATAGCTAAACTCGTCACGGGTCATGGTATTTCCTTAGCTGGATGAATCCTCCGGGTACACATTATAAATCTTAAAGTTCTCATAAGATCTGCTACATGTCGGACCTGCCTGATTCTGATAGTGGGAACCTGCTGACCTGGAGCCATATAGCAAAGTGGTGGGGTCTTCCAGCATGAAGAACGAAAGCTGTCCAATCTTCATTCCGGGCCATAGAAGTAATGGCATAGTACCTAAGTTGCTGAACTCCAAAGTGATTTGCCCATCAAAACCAGGATCGATAAATCCTGCTGTCGAATGAATAACCAAACCTAAACGACCTAGAGAACTCTTACCCTCAAGCCTTGATGCAATATTAGCTCCTAAGGCTACGGTCTCAAAGGTTGAGCCTAATACGAATGCTCCTGGATCTAGCTGAAATGCTGCTCCCTTAGGAACTGACACATCAGTGAAATACTCAGAAGAGTCAATTTGAGGATCTATGTACGGAGCATCATACAGAGAATCAAACTGCATCTGAACTTTAAAGTCTGACCCTAAAGTAACATCATAGCTTGCTGGCTGAATAAGCTCCTGACGAAAAGGCTGAATGACGATGTTGTCAAACCGCAGCTCTTCCATAAGCCCACGATTAGAAATTAGCATTTATCCTTCTCCCCAACTAATTTTAGCGATACCGTTTTCATCTAAGGTGATGTCTAACGTAGTATCAGTATACGCTTTCATGAGATTGATTTCAATCTTGCGATTACTGGGGACGTATTTCCTTAGCATTTGCGCCAGTAAGGCTTCGTAGATCTTCAATTTCTCGCCTTGGACATCAAAAAGCCTGGATGAAAGGAATTCATCCAGGCTCAAAGGTTCTTGTTGCATAGCTACCTCTCGCATAGAAATAGGGACCACATCAGCAAGAGGCTCAGGAATCTCTGTCCACAAACCAACCACGAGTTTAGGTCCCTATTACTTATTTAACATGCCCTGCATTGATCATTAGTGTAGCAAGATCTGATCCATCTGGCAAGGTGACTGATGCTACAGTCCTTCCCATACTGAATCCATAAGATACCACATACACTTCTGTCCCAGGAACAAGTAATTCTTTAGCGTACTGCACAGCTAATTTAGATCTGGGCTTATCTTTTTTCTCGGGGGCATCGAACCACCCACCCTCAGGAAGGCATACCCTGATAGAACAATACCCCGGCTCGCCTTTATCGATAGGGTAGATTCTAGCACCCCAACCTAAGTCAAGGTATTGCATGACGAAGGTGTCTCCGTCTGTTACACGATCTACCGGGCCGACTGCTGAACGAACACGGGGCTTAATAAGCATTTCATTCTCCTAACATCTTGTTAGGATTATCGGATAATTGAGAGCCCTTAGGCGGATTCGAACCGCAGACATAAAGACTGGTTTTGCAGACCAGCGGCATCCACCAGATACCTGCTAAGGGCATTACTTATCAACAATATTTGCCTTATAGCACTGCTTGCATTTAAACGCCCAAGCTCGCTTAAGCTCTTTAACGAATTCAAACTTACCTACAGTTTTACAACTCCAGCAAGCAGTCATCTTCATACTTGGTCTAATATCCACGAGCTGTCAGAGAGATTCGAACTCTCAACCTCTTCCGTACCAAGGAAGTGCTCTACCATTAGGAGCTATGACAGCATTGTTGACAGGCAATCCTGAGAGCGTAGCACTCTAACCATCGGGTTTCCTTTTGCAAGGCTTCGGATTTTTACCTAGTGCTAGACCTATCAAGCTTACTTAATTACCTCAATACTAATTGATTCAAACTCTTCTTCAAAAGCTTCAAGATCTCCCTTGAGGAAGCCCATTACTAAATCCCAACCATGGAACTCTGTATCGTACAGATTATCTTGGTCGTCATAGGCGTATTTTGAATCCTCTAGCTTTACTTTAATCTTCATGAGCGGCCAGTGTGGCTCGAACACACTTCTCTCTGCTTACGAGGCAGGGGCTTTAACCTGATTAAGCTACAGCCGCAATCAGAATCCGTGCTTCTCTTTCGGATTCTTAACTCCATTACCAGTGAAATATCCTGCCGGTACCTTACCTGACTTATTCTTTTCATCGACGTGCTTACAATTTGGGCACTTGCCTGCAATTAAATTGCGGTTGCACCTGGTTGCTTTACCTAGCACCAATATGGTTTTCTTACACTTAGCCATGAGCGGAAGACGGGACTCGAACCCGCAACAAATGATTGGAAATCACTTATGTTACCGTTACACCACATCCGCATTAAATTATGTAGTAGAAGAAGACCGTGGTGAAGATTCAAGATCTATTCCCTAAGGCTGCCCCACCCAACAGCATACTACATAAAGAGCGACATAGGGGAATCGAACCCCTGTATCTTGCATGGCAAGCAAGCGCACTACCATTGTGCTAATATCGCAATCTATTAAACAAGCCCTGTATTCACTTTTCCGTTAGTACATCCTGCTGGACACTTAACTTCTTTCCACTTACCAGGACTAGTCTCTTTTAAAATCTTACCGTTACCTTGACATGTTTGACATCTTACCCATTTAGCCATGCGCGATCGAGGGGAATTGAACCCCCGGCCTCTCGGGTGACAACCGAGTGCTCTAACCACTGAGCTACGACCGCATGGTGCAAAGTAATCTAGGCTCTTCGTTCAGCACGCTCCTAGATGTTCGTCTGCTGAAAATACTCCGCGCGCTAACGACGGGATTCGAACCCGCGATCTCCTGATTGACAATCAGGTGCCTTAACCACTAGGCCACGAAAGCTTGGCCCACCGATGACCCGTCTAGATCGGGCTGCACGTGCGACTCAGGGTTGGAATCCTTTGTCGTCGTTGCTGTGTGTTAACACTTTATCATCTTGCTCGGCAGCACACAAGACTGAAGTTTAAAACGCCCGGACAAGAGGACTCGAACCTCCATGCATCCATTAACCTTTCAACTGGTTCGTAGCCAGAGGGTATATGCCCGGATGATGCAAGCGAGAGCCGCATCCGACCTTCTTGATCGTGCGATTGTCTCGCTTACATGTACTACTCTACATGATGCTTGAGAGCTTGTCAACCCTCAGTCTGGGACAAATACTACGTCAACAAAGTAACACCCGTTGTTGAAGTTGTCACCAGGAAATTCTACACGGTTAGACGAGTTTCCGAAAGTAGTGTACCTTCCCCCACTAGCTTCTACGCTCAGAGGACCGTTTGTCAAAGGAAACGGCGATGCTGGGCTAGTGCTATTTGTGGAGGCAGGATATCTGTTTGGTGTTTTAATGCCGATCATTCTCTGCCCTGGAGCGGAAATAATTACAGGAGAAGAGAGTTCTGCTGTAACCCATGTAGCAGATGGCGTAGATGCAAATGTAGCATCAGGCTCATCGGTAAGTCTACTTTCATCCATTCCGAACACAGCAGCATATACTGTGCCGGTCGGCGCTGAAGCAGGGGAATACCATCTTACATGGGTAATCTGTCCAGGTACAGCAAATGACATAACTACACCTAGCGACATTTGAATGCCGTCTTCGAAGCTACCAGCAGGAGTCTGCGTTGTAAACAGACTTACAGGATCGTTACCTGCTGGTGGTCCATATGCTAAGTCTGAACCCTGATAGTTTACTTTGCCAGCCCTGTCGCTGTCAACCCATGATCCTGAGACACGCAATTTCATTCTAGCCATTACGCATCAGTATCAATCCAGATAGAGCCATTACCTACAGTGCCAGGATCGCCAGGACCAATGTAGATGTCACCAGTAGTGACAAGCACATAGGCTGAACCATTCCAAGCGTAGATATCAGGCTTAGCATCAAGAGCAGTCTGCTGAGCTGTAGAGACAGGCTTAGCTGTATCAGCAGTATTGTCTACGTTGCTTAATCCGACATGAGCTTTTGTAAGACCTGTAGGTGTTCCAGTAAATGCTGGTGATGCTAAAGTCTTGTTTGTCAAAGTAGCTGTAGCAGAATCCTTGGTAGCATCAGAAGTATTATCTACGTTACCCAAGCCTACCATGCTCTTCGTAATACCAGAAACAGTTCCAGTAAATGTAGGACTAGCAAGGTTAGCCTTAAGGTTCAAGGCAGTTTGCTGGGCGGTACTTACTGGCTTAGCTGTATCTGCGGTGTTGTCTACGTTTCCAAGACCTACATGTGCTTTAGTAACACCTGACACAGTTCCAGTAAAGGTAGGTGAAGCTAAAGGAGCCTTAAGATCTAATGCTGTTTGGGTAGCAGAAGATACAGGCTTACTTGCATCGCTGGTGTTATCTACGTTAGCCAAACCAACATCTGACTTTGTCAGAGTAACATCCCCAGTCCTTCCTGCAACGCTAGTCACAGGAACTGTAGGGATAGTAGGCTTATCTGTCAAGTCATTGTAACTTCCAGATAAAGCTACATCAGCAAGATCTGCGGTATTAGCCTTATCTGCTAATGCTGTGGTCAGCCCGGTAACATCGGACTGCGCATGAGTGTGTGAGGTATTAGCTTTGCCAGAAAGGGCTGTGACCAATCCTGTAACATCGCTCTGTGCATGAGTATGAGATGTTGCAGCTTTTCCGTCAAGTGCTGTCTGAGTAGCAGTAGACACAGGCTTATTAGCATCTGAAGTGTTGTCTACGTTAGCTAGGCCAACATCAGATTTTGTCAGAGTAACATCCCCTGTACGTCCTGCAACGCTAGTAACAGTTGCAGAAGGCTTATCTAGCAAATCATTATAGCTACCTGTAGTTGCTACAGTAGCCAAGCTTGAAGTATTCGCTTTACCATCTAATGCTGTTTGTAATCCTGTAGTGTCACTAATGCTATGAGTGTGTGTTAGGTTAGCTTTACCGTTCAATGCGGTAGTTAATCCTGTAACGTCTCCCACTACGTGAGTGTGTACTGTAGATGCTTTACCGTTAAGTGCAGCAGTCAAACCAGTAACATCATCAATAGCGATAGGACCGCCTGAGCCTCCACCTGAATGAGTGTGGTCTCCTGCGGCTACAGTGCCCGCTGTCGTACCGATCGGTAGACGGGCTGAGGCAATTACTCCGGACACAATCTGTGCGGCTGAGTGAGTGTGTACCAGTGGAGCGTAATTAGCTGGATTAATTGGGATGCTAGCACCTGTAGGAATCAGCTCAGCCAGAGTGATCTCGCCGCCAGGTGAGTCGTAAGGTACATCTACCTCAAAGATTGAGTAATCTCCAGACAACCTCAAGATGAGAGAATACTTCCAGCCTTGCGGAGCCCATGCAGGATCATTGGTTGCCGGGACCTCCATTTCAATGTTTCCGTCGGCATCCAAGACAGCAGGAATTCTGGAAGGCACAGTTGCAGTGCTTCCAGAAGAATATAAGGTATAAACTTTGGACTGAAATTCTACAGTCCCTCTTTCAGGGGTTCCATCAATTCTAAGGAACTGACCCCTGACCGTAATCAAAGTAGGTCTAGCCACGTCAGCCTCCAAAAGCAAATAGCCAACCAATCGTCATTATAACAATCGGTTGGCTATTTAAATTATCGCTGCTTGTAAAGCATAGACCACTGAGGAACCTTAGGAGCGAACATCAAAGGCATTCCTGCTTCCTCTGGAGTTCTGTCTCTCTTCTTGTTGTTGCAAGGAGAACATGCCGCAACAGTGTTCTTCCAGGTGTTTAGACCACCCTTAGAACGGGGCAATACGTGATCGATAGTAGATGCTTTCTTAGTGCAGAAGGCACAGGTGTAACCATCTCGTCTCAGAACACCGGCTTTACTCCACTTAGGAGGTCTTTGGTACCTCCAAGTTGTGTTGATGTACTTTAGTAGTCTGACAGAAATAGGTCGTATGAATATGCCGATGAACTCGTCACCAGCCTCATGAATTTCTGCTACACCGCGTACAATCATCTTGATTGCGTGATTTAGAGATACGGTGTGTAGAACTTCGTAGTCTGCGTTTAGAACAATAACATTCGACATCACCGCACTCCTTTCAGTATTTCGCGGTGGTTGGTCATGAAGGTAGCTTATCACTACCTTCATGACTCTGTCAATATCAGTGAGCGTGATCCATGAATCGGTGGCAAGAATCGCAACGGTCGTTAGCGATTACAGTAAGGTCTCCACCTGCACGCAGAAGACGATCGATGTTTACAGGATCGATATCGTCCACGTTAGCAGCCTGAGTAATGGCTTGCATCAGGGAGTACATAGTCAGGTTATCCTCGTTGACCATGTTGTTCAGAATGCGCTCACGCTGAGCAGTAGGGATACGGTGCGCAGTAAAGACATCACGAAGAGCCTCTACCGCAGTACCTTCAATGCTGATCTCAGTCATAGCCTGAACAGCATCTAGGGCACCTTCAAGACCGCCAAGAACCTCGTCTACGGCATCAGCAGCCCACTCGTAAACCTCATCTCCACGCCCACGCTCGCCACGACGTGACCAAACGCTGTTAGCTGAGCTACGAGTATCGATAGCACCATTAGTGCACCAGTAACGGAAAAGATAGCCATGAATTTCAGTCTGCTCAAGGCCGATCAGAGAATTCTTTAGCTGTAGACCTGTTGACCAGGTATCGTTTTCAGTTCCGGTGTTCTCGATGGTACGAACATACTCTGGCACGATCAGACGCATGTGAGTGCGCTGTAGATCGTGTGTGAACTTGTAGTCAGCATACACCTGACCAAACCCGTACTTGGCCTCAATGCCGTCAAGCATCGCTTCCATAAGACGTAGGTTTGAATAAGGCTGAACTGCGCCACGAGCCAGAGCAGCAGCCCTGTCATTTACAGCAAGGAACTTATATTCCTTCTCACCTAGTCCACCTCGGAAGAAGTAGTTTAGTGTGTTAGCCATAAGATGCGCAGGCAGCTTATTAACTACACCCTTAGATAGGCCGAAGGTTGAGGCAGACTCATAAAGAGAATCCCTCGTAAGCTGAAGCTCATGACCATTCACAGTTACAAAACCGTTAACTGTGTTATCACCCTTTAGGGCAGTAATACCATGATTGTAGTCTTCCTCAAGACGGAAGGCCACATCCGTACCTACGTTGAACTGATAGGTACTCATAGGCTCAGTAGAAGCTAGACGCTCACGAACCTGATCCAGAGTTAGGAGCTTGCTCTTAACGTCATCGATTGTAATACTCAAAACATCTCCTTGAGAGAAAAGAGAGGGGCCGGTTGCCCGTACCCCTCTATTCTAGCAGAATGCTTCAGTCTTCGTCAACCGGCATCAGCTTAGCTACCTTAGCAGCCGTAGCGATATGATCACCAGCCCCATCTAGCTCAAGACGTTGAGCAGCTAGATCAATGATGTTCTGTCGCCAGGCAGGATTCTCATTAGCAAATTTCTGCAACTGACCCTTACCGTTGAACTTACCACCACCAAGGCTGTCGTCTACAGTAATCCAAGCCGCACCAGAAATCAAGCCCTTACTCTCGAAGTACCTGCGTGCAACCCAGAAGTTGTCGAAGCCTTCTCCGTAGCGTACCAGAGCCTTAGCTTCTCGCATAGGCACACCGACCTTGTTCTTAGTGCATACCATCTTAGTTTCTGTAGCAATAGGAACTTCGATTTCCTCACCAAAGACGTTGTAGACCTTGCCTTTCTCTTTAGCTGTCCCGATGAACTCTACCATTACAGATGAGTAATAGGTAAGAGCCTTACCGCCAGGACGGACCTTTGCAGGCGGACCGAAGCCAGGCATACCACCGATCTTGTCACCAACATGGTTAATGAAGATAGCAGCGGTATTAGTCTTATTTAGCATAGGATTCAGCATACCTAGAAATGGAGCCAATACACGAGGTAGCGGAGCTACAGCAGGCTTACCGACTTCATCTTCAATTACGGTTGCTGGCATCATAGATGGTACAGAGTCCCAGATAGCTAGAAGCACTTCACCTGATTCAATAAGCTCACGAGCTAGGTTAGCTCCTGTCTCAAAATCATCAGGACGTACCATCATGAATGTAGTATCATCACTGATATCAAGACCTAGCGCATTTGCGTAGCTTTCATCAAGCGCACACTCATAATCTAGATAGAGAATGAATTTCTCTAGTCCTTCTTCACGAATTTTCTTTTGCGCCATGGCAGCAGTCTGTAGTGCAGCAGTAGTCTTTCCACTCATGGACTGACCGTAGAATTGAGTAATACGACCTAGCGGTACGCCCCCACTTCCGTCTTTAGGTGCAATCAAATGATTCAAAGTCAGGTTGCCGGTATCTAGGAACTGAGCATTTGACTGGAAACCAATGGAGAACTTGTCGGCGTACTTCTTATTCATGGCCGCTAAAATTTCGGCACGAGTCTTTTTCTTAGGTGGCATATCAGACCTCCGGGAATTCTACAGTAACCTTGGCTGAGCGAACAAGAGCGTAAAGCTTATGCCAAACTTCATCTTGTTCATCGTATGTCATATCCTGCATGTCAAGTTGATCGTAGCTCATCTCTCGAATAGGCATAGCTTCGATATCATTGGCATGATCTAGGATAATGATTTCTGCTACTTCCTTTAGAAGTTCCTCAGAGATCGCCATCAGGTGTCCCCCTGTATACGACTGTCTTAACCTCTACTGGATAAACCTGCTGCACAGTAACGAGATCTGCTTCATCGTCTACTGAACAATAGTAATTATCGCCAGCCTGCTCTCGGTAAGGATATGCCCAGTAGTTATCTACGGAATCCTTAAAAATTAGAGTATGCTCACTACCCCAACGCCACTCACCGTCGTACTCAGTAGTGACATACGTAAAGTCATCAACGCTGTCACTTGCAATAAGAGCGATTAGGCTCTCACGTTCCAGAGTTAGAGTTGCCATTTAGAATGCTCCTGATCAATTCTGCTGTTTCTGTATCCACTGGCACAGACTTAGCTTTGGCTCTATCTACAGCATCTTGAATCATCCAGTGTATGCAGTGATGAATGATGTGACCATCACTTACACAGCAGTACGGATTATTCCTGGTAGCCACGAATACCTCTTAGCAATTCTTGAGCTGGTGGATTCTTTAAGTAATTAATTAGATGTTCTAGTCTTGCAATAGCGTGCCCAGCAGAATCTCCAACTTCTCCGATTCGTGAATTACATGGACCGCAAATTAGTCCTCTAATGCACTTACCGCAGATAGGTGGAGCTGGACAGCAACTGTGATCATGGTCTACAGAAAGCTTCTTACTTAAGCCTCTGTTCCCTGTCCACGGACCACAAGTATAGCACATACCGCCTTGCGCTTCATAGAGCGCATCATACTCACCATCGCTCAGATTATAAAGCTTTAGCATTCTGGAAGAATGATTCTTGCTGCGTAATTGCTTCTTCCTAGTATTGTGGCAGGAAAAACAACGAGGACCAGGATACGGCAGTTTCCTAGTTGTAGACTCGCAGTCTTTGCAAGCTTTCTTCTTAGGTTCTGCCATAATCCTGGTCCTCACGTGTAGTCGCTATTCAGTTATTAAAGTATATCAGTCTTCGTCAAGAGAAGCTAGGATATCGTCGAATGACGCAGCTTCACCAGAAGAATCAGACTTTGAAGTTGTAGGAGCCGGAGCTGAAGTACGGGCAGGAGCAGGCTCATTGTCTAGAAGACCAGCTAGACCAGCATCTAGATTGCGCTCTACAGATGCGTAACCGTCATCTGCACGCTCATCCTTAAGGCCGTTAGCCTGACGCCACTTACCCTTGACCTTATCGATGTCGTCCTCTAGCCATTCCTTACGGGTGGTACGGCCTAGGAACTTAGATAGGTCCTTGGCACGGTTCTCAGAAATAATATCCTCGAACTGCGCACGAGTCGCATCTGATTCCTGCCACTTAACCTGGTTAGAGTGGATCATCTTGAAGTTCTGGAAGAGCTTGTTCTCACAAGTAATGACAACATCGATGTTACGGATGTCGCCGTTAGGAGCCTCTTCAATAAGGTCGATAAGCTCGCCGAACTTCTGGTCGGTGAAGGACCAAACCTTCACAGCACCCTGGAAGTTCTTGGTAGGCTTAGTAGTACCGTTGGTCTGGTACTGAAAAACGTGCATTGCAAAACGACGCTTAGGCGGAGCAAACATGTCCGGAGCTTCCTGAGCAGCCTTGCAAGCAGGGCAGTTCTTAGGATCAATTCCACGATCCTGAAGTGTATCAAAATCACCTAGGCAGATAGGGTTACCGATGAACTCGAAGTCCATTTGACGGTCCGGGCCATTTTTGGTGTTAACAGTCTTGTACTGAACCTCACCCTGAACGATCTTAGGTGCGCGGAGATTGTGTACGAATCCAACCTCAGGCTCTTCAAAGCAAGCAATACGACCTGACTCATCCTGGTCGAACTTAAGCTTCGGGAAGGTCTCGTTATCGGCTGCCTTGTTGTTGGCGCTAAATGACATCTTAGCCATTAATATACTCTCTTCTCTCTAACTGAGCGAACACTTTTGGAACGCTGTAACTATTGTATCACACTTTGATCAGGAATAGTAGTCTGTCTGGCTCAAGTCAAGACGCTTGCGAATGTCTTGGCGAACCTTATCTAGTCCGTAGTAATGCAACCTGATAACGTCTACGGCTTCGACTGCGAACGATAGGAACTCTTCCTGAACACGAAGCACACGAGCCTCATTTAAGGTAGCTAGATTAGCCTCTGACGCCTTTTCTTTCCCTGTTGCGTACTCACCCAAGGAAGGGCGCTTATTGACTTTAGCAATTGCTGTGTCCCACGCTTCCTGCCACACCATTCTAGCCTTTGCGACTCGTCTTTCCAAGAGTGACTTCGCTCTCATGGAGTCTGACAGGTAGCGCTCAAGAGCTGTGATGATCTCTTGAGCTTCTACAAGTGCTCGATGCAGTTCAACAGGACCAGCAGTGAATTCCGGAGTTAGGAAACTAAATCTGATATCGATGGCATCCTCAAGATGCTTTTCTAACTTAGCTCTCAATTCTTCCAATAGATACACCTCCTAACTGAAACTCTACAATCTGCCTGACGGTATCCTCAAATACTTGCTGATCTTGCGTATTGTATACCACTACAGAAGCTAGGTCACGAATGTGCTCAGACTCAGAGGCATGTCCGTCAGAAACTAGTCCAGGACGATTAATCCAAACCAGCTTTCCACCGTTGTTGCGAACGAACTCTACTTCATTATCAAACCTGCAATCAGTAATGACATAGCGAACATCTTCAGACCCGATGTCAGGAAAACGCTTAGCTAGAATGTCTACCCATACGTTTTCACCTACAAGCATTCTACCACCTTCAGTACCAATTACCTGTAGCAATCTACGAACCTCAGGAATTAGCCGTTTAATCTGATCCCATCCATACATTTCAACCATGTATGAAAGTCTATAATAGTAGCCTGTATTCGGGCTAGGTACTTCAGGATCGATAATCAAAGCAAGCTCACGGACGGCATCCGCAAAAGCAATTCTGGTGAAACCATATTCGTGCACTAGAACGTTGGCTGCTGTATCTTTCCCTGAGCCTTTAAGGCCGCTAAATGCAAACAACATATTAGCCTACCTTAGGTAGATTACTAATCAGAGTCTTAAGGTTCTCGGATAGCTCTCGTGCAGAGAACTGACCTGACGCACCTTGCTGTTCCATCTCAAGAGTAGTAAGCAATTCAGCTTGAGTCTTAAGAATACGGTACTTATCAATTACAGTAAGTTTATCATAATCAAGACCATACTTAACTACCATAGCCTGTAGGTCTGACTCATCTAGCTCGATATCAAACTTGAACCAGTTATTAGGTCGCACTTCTGCGCTACCACCACGTAGGATTCTCAATCTTCGTCCTCCAAAATCATTTCTTCGTCATAAAAAGTCAGGTACAAAGTTCCCGCGAAGTTATAGATCTGACATATTCCTGTCTCGACATTTATTTGCCAGTCAGGGAAGTCGATATTGCAGCCACAGGACATCTCAATAGTTTCACCCTCCTGGACCGCAGATTCTTTGGTCATGATGAAACGGATGTTCTGAGAGAAGCTTTCTACCTCTTTGTTGCAGACTTGGCACATGACTGAAAATTCCATAGTAGCCATGCACCAAGTCTAGCAAGATTTGCGTCAGAATGCAATGTCATTCGCTAGTTCAGCCAGGTCAACGTCCTGTGCTGAGAAACGAACCGTAGCACCACCCAAAGCGAGTGAGACTACACCTACGTGCTTCACGTTGTCTGGATCGATACCAGTAGTAGCTTGCAGTTCTAGAGAGCCCTCAGGAGTCTTCAACTCCACGGTGCTAGAGCCCTTCAGTTTTTCTACGATGCGCAAGAAGTTGTCGAACTGAGGTCCAGTAGGCATATGCTGAATCTCTACGATCAAATGCCTTGTAGCTTCCTCAGTTTGAAGTGTAGGTAAGTATGTGGTTCCTGAGGAACCTACCTCAGATGTGTTCAGTTCTGACTCCTGTTCAGTCTTATCGAACACAGGTGAAAACTGAACAGACTCACCATCTTCAAGTGTAGGTAAGTAAGTAGTTCCTGGGGAGACTACAGGACCATCTTCAATCTTGATGTCTCCATTTTCCAGTAGCTCAATCTCTTTTACTGAACCCCAACGCTTACCGATATGCCAGTCAGCTTTCATCATAGGCCAACCAGGTACAGGGAAAATTACGCAAGGCTGTAGTAGACGAATCACATCAGCCGGGTTAAGGCTGCGATGCACATAGAATTCCAGAGCATCATGAACGTTCATGAACAGCTTTACTTTATCTTGTAGTCCTGCCTGACGAATAGCCTTACGGGCACGAACCATTCCGATTCTGACGTAATCTCCGGTAGCTCCACCTTGAACTGGATAGTTGAAGCAGGCACGTTCTCCACCTTCACGAATCCAACGGCGAGAATCCTGCAATTCCCAGATAGGGATGACACGACCAAACTTGGTAGAGACATAGCCATGCTCATAACCGAATTCAACTTGCTTCTCGGTCCACCTCTTAAGCCTAGGAAAGGCTAGGAAGTATTGTGCGAACAGGTCTTCTGCCTCTTCGATGGAACAGTTTAGACGTTTAGCCAAAGCTGATGCTGTCATGCCGAACAAAAGACCGAAACCGATAGTCTTAGCCTTTGAACGATACTGCTTTTCAACCTTCTGATCCGCAGGAATCTTGAACATCATTCGAGCTACAAACTCGTGAACGTCCTTACCTGTCTCGAAGGCTTCAATTAGAGCTGTCTCGTTAGCCAGACCAGCAACAGCTCGGTATTCAGCCTGAGATAGGTCGAATCCTAGGATATAGAAATCATCCGGAGCGATGACTGAATCACGGAAGTTAAGCTTGTAGCTTTCCCCATTATTCAGCTTGTAGTAATAACTCAATGGAGTCTTACCATCATCATCTTTTAGGTTGATAGATGGCTGATTCTGCTGATTAGGGTTAGCAGAGCTGAATCGAGCAGTACGTACATAGCTCTGGTTAAGTGAAGGGTGGATCATTCCATCAGGTGAATTACCATAATCCTTAGGATACTTATCCAAGAAGGATGTGGTTAGTCGCTTCATGTTCTTATAGGCACCGATTTTGGCAGCAATAGGGTTATCCTTTGCAAGGATTTCCAGAGCCTGCTTGCCGGTACTCATTTTCTTGTCTTCCTTCGCAGCACCCTTAGTGGATGTAGTGAAGACGTTGACCTTCAGACCCAGACGATCGAACAGGATCTCAGATAGCTGCTTAGGGCTGCCCAGATTTACGTTGAGCTTAGTTCCTGGCATCCCCAGCATCTCTGCTAGCTCAGACTGAATCTCGTCATTTAATTTGGCTGTGAAGTCCTTGGCACGGTTGCTAGCTTCCTGCATGAAGAACCAGTCGTAGCGGATGCCACAGTCTTCCATGTCGCAGATGACATTGACGATTTCCATATCAACCTTGTAGACAAGTTGATCTTTAACCTTAGGGTGAGTGTCCAAATGTAGCGCTAGGCACCACAAGGCGTCCTCACAGGCATAAGCTACAACCTTAGCGGTGAGGTCAAGGACGTTGAATCGGAAAGCTTTCCTTTTCTTTTCGGTCAAAGATTCGAACAGTTCATCGAACTTGGTCATCTGGTGACCAAACTTCTGAAGTACCAATTCCTTAAGGCCGAATTCCTGGAACTCACGAGCGATATATGCCTCTACCTGAGTACATGATCGTGCAGGAAAATACCCCTGAGACTCACGTACAGCTTTACCGTAGATAGGGTGATCCCACAGCATCTCACGGAAGAATCGTGCCATGCGCCTAAGCTCGAAGCCTAGGTTGTGTGCCACAATAAGCCCGGACTGAAAGGCATTCCACAGGATCTCTGCTACCGCAACATGATCGGTAATGTTCTCAGCAAAATCATGCGCTAGAGGAACATAACGAGCCCAATTAAGGGAGTTGGTAAAAGAGAATCCTACAAGGAGATTTGTCTCCATCTTAAGAGACCCACGGTCATCATCTTCACCATGATAACCTGTTTCAATATCGAAGCCGATCGGCTTACCCTCAGACACCATACGGTCCCAGAAAGTCTTTAACTCTTCTACGGTTCGTACGATGTCATAATTCTTTGCTACAGTGGTAGACAATTCTTACTCCCTGCGTTGATTACTGGATACGCTATAATCCATAAATAAGTTCATCCTCTTTTGATTTCTCATCGTGGCAGAACGAGCAGAGGATTTGTAAATTTTCTTGATGGTGCAAACAACTGAACCTGGATTTATTCCCTCGCCGAGGAAGGATGTGATCGCAGGTCATTATGCCACCTCGCAAGTGTACTACAGCTTCACATGAGTCACAACGTGCGCAGTGACTATGGCGAGGATCACCCTCTTGCCGTACACAGTTGCACTTACGCTTTGATCTTTTAACTGCAAGTTGCCTAGCCAAAAAATAACGGTGATGTAGACGCCATGCCTCAAGACATGAACCACTACACCACCGCTTCTGCTTTGGAGCTAATTCTGTTGAGCACCAACGACATTCATCATCGATACCAGACCAGCTAGACAACACACAATGAAGTGGGTTGACTGTCATTTAATTCCTTAGATAGTGAGCAGTAGAGCAGAAATCCAAAGACAAAAATAATGAAGTCCTTGGTCTGACGCATACATACCCCATAACGGCTGTAGCATCTTTGCAAACTCAGGACTGCCGGTGTTATCTAAGATCCACTTTACAGGCCAACGCCTATCTAAGATAGCATGAGTTACTGCTGAGAACATAATTGCCAAACAAAATCCTAGCATTGTCACAGGAAGATTTAGCACAGCAATAGTAACTAACAGCATAGCTATAATGATTAAATGATATAAACCTACGTGCCCGAGCAAAGCTGTATAGCCTTCTTTGCCTGGCTTAGTTTTGTTTGCAGCTTGTTTATCTGTCTGGCCAAAGACGTGATCCGCTACCTGGTGAGCAGCATACATAGTAGCTAACCCAGCAGCAAATACGACTGCACTCATTAGATGGTACCGTTCCTTGCAGCAGTTCCTAGACGCTTCCACTTCTCATGGACATCCTTGGCTTCAGAAAGAGTCATCTCACCCTTAGCGCCAAACGCATAACGAGACTCCCATGAGCGGTAAAGCTCATCGTAAGACATCTCCCAGGGCTGCTTCTCAATCTTTTCGTTGCTCAAAACTGCTCCTTATCGTAAACTACTGCTGTACCTGCTACGTGGTAAGGGCTTACTATAGCTTCAATTGTTCGATTGATAGTTTCAAACAGATTGTCAGGAAGGTTCCAAACATCAAACCATTTCCACTCGGAGCACTTATCGGGCTCCATGACTACAGGATCGCCCTCAACCCACTCAGCAGACATTCCTATGTCCAGGTAATGCTTCGGTGCGTACTCAGTAAGATTTATAACTGAGCACACTTGAAGATTCTTAATCTTTAGCTCAGGGCCGCACTCTTCTTCAATTTCTCGGAGCGCAGTAGCGTTGAAAGATTCTAGATACTCCATCTTTCCGCCAGGGAAACCCCACTGACCTTCGCCATGAGAACCTTTACGCCTACCTAGTAGGACTTGAGTATTAAAATTGTGATTTTTGAGAATGGCAACGCCAATTCCAACTTTAGTATCCACGTGCCAGTAGCGAGAGTCGAACTCGCACGCCTTTCGGCACCGGGGTTTGAATCCGGCGTGGCTCCCATTACACCATACTGGCAGATGTTCCCGTAGGAACAAAACTATCATAACACTTAGAAGTTCAGTTGTCTAGCCCATCGAGTCTGCTCAACACTATAGCCGCCTACTTCATTCGTATAGACAAACTCCTTGATGCCAGAATGAATGATTGCATTCATGCAATCCTCACAAGGTCGGCTCATAGTAGTATACCCGGCCTTATTAATTCTGGCAATATAGATTGTACAACCACGCAGATCTCTGCGAGTCTTCAGCAATTCTCTAATGACTGCGTGCTCTGCGTGGTCTGAAACATTGTGCTCATCAACCGTAGGAAGATTACGAAACTTGTTAGGTGCTGAGCCCAGAAGCTTATTGCCTTTAGCGACTACCGCACCATGCTGCCATCGGTATTCACTTGTCTTGGCGACCTCAACCGCCCGGCAAATCAGCTTCTCATGTCGTCTCATAGGGCTCATCGTAGTCGAACCAGTCGTCTTCTGTCAAGTCCAATTCGTCAACGTAGTCTTTGTATACGCTCAGTTCGATATTGTCGAAGTAGCTACCCCAAACAGCAGCATCCCACCACTGATTATGAACCTCAGTAATATGCTCAGCTACTTCACGAGTCAGAAAACAGCCAATCTCATATTGGCCTAGCTGAGCATTTCTACGACTGTCAGGGATATTTACGGTAGCGATATCCCAACCTCCGATGGTGTCATTTGCAATAGCATACCAACGACAGTGGGTAAGTTCTTCGAAGGTGATAGGATTTTCTCTAAAATCCCTTACCAGAGAGTTATCAGTGTTTCCCATGTTCCTACCTTTGCTCCATCTCGTACAGCACCATCGATCATAGCTAGAAGCTGACGACAGTATTTGACCTTACGCTCATCGTATTCTTTGGCTACAGGCTTAAACCTCTTGACCATAAAGATCTTGATTCCTGTAGCTGTCACGATATCAGCATCATACATTCTACGACGAAGGCAACGCCCAATCTCGGTTACCGTATCTAGCCTATAGTCCAGTCGAGCGATGATCTTAGACTTGTCTTCATCTGACATATTTTGCAGTGCTAGAAAAGCGTTGGCTTTATTTTGCAGAATTAAGTAATCCGCAAAAGAATCCAAAGCCTGCTCATCGCACAGCAGCGCCAACGCTTTAGGGCTTGGTGAGCCGTCCCAAACATCAACCTTCTTCAAAACATCCAGCATGAGTGCAGTATCACCTGAGGTGCGCTCAATAAGGAATTCTGCTGACGCCTGAGACAGGCCATAACTTCTCGCCCACTTTACTAAGTCATCATCGTTAGGCATACTACATTTAATAAGCTTGCCTTTAGTTCGTATTAACTCGATATGATCAGCATAGCTGACTCTCTTACCTTTAGCAAAGATCGCTGGCGCATCTGATTGACTAGATAGGAAAAGAATATAATTCTTTGGGTTATTACGAGAATTAGCCAGCCAATCATTAAGATTGTCCCAGGAACTCACCTTCTCAGCATTCTTAACTACGATGAGTCTATTACTCTCAGGGTTAAGAGGATACTGACTTGCAAGTTCCCAGAAGTCTGCTGACTGACTGGCATCAACGACAACAAAGTCAGTAACGGGAACCTGCAAAATATTCTTAATGTCCTGAGCTACTAAATCTACTAGGACATACTGATCGCCACAGCAGTAAGTTACCTTGGATACATCATTTTTGGCTGCATAGTTTCGCCACTGACTGAAATTCATCTATTACCTCGGAATAATTAGACTTTGACCTTGCCCAGCTACTCCCTGCATAATCTGCTGCTGACGAGCTTGCGCCAGTGCTTCATCTAGTAGCTGACGGATACGTACCTCAAGATTACGAACATACACTAGCTGAGCCTTGTCGTCAAGGAAACTCTCTACGAATACGTCGATCTTAAGGTTTGCCACCATATTAGGGTCGATACCTTTGCCCATTTGAGCTAGAGCCTTGACCTTATCCATATTGGACTGCTGAAGCTTCTCCACTTCCTTCTTGGCGGCTTCTAGGTCATTAACAAAATCTTCTGCTGCTGACATACATCAACCTCTCATTACAGATTCCAGCGCAGCCCTCATAGCCAGTTGAGGACGGGCTGATGAAACATTACTCCACGCTGATAGAACTTTCAACGCAGCATTACGATTTGCAAATACTCCAAGAAAGTCTGGACGATAAAGCTTCCAGTTCTGTGAAGCAGACTCTTGCAAGATGTCCAGTATAGCATTCGCTGCCTTTTCGTCAACAGCTTTGTATGCCTGCATGAACAGAATATAGTCACCACTCTCTGCTGATTGCAATACATTAACCGCAGTAGCTCGTGCTGCCATATCTGAATATGCTTGAAGAGCTAGATCAACTCTACCTAGCTTTGACACCTTAAGAGCTTCCTTTTCAGGGAGTCCTTTGTTCAAGAGAATGGTCAGTAGGTCATCAGGATTTAGAAGCCCTACAGTGTAATTATGACCTCTGGTCACTAGGGTCCTAGGCACAGAATCTGAGCTGATCAGCGAAAATCTGGCATAGGTAGGAGGCTGCTCCAGATACTTCAGTAGCTTGTTAGTAGCCTGCGCTGAGGCAGCATCAAGATCGATAAGGGCAAACTTAAGATTTTGCATAGGCTGTGTAGCCATGAAATCTTGTACACGTACAGCTTCATCTACGGTCAGACGAGAAACTTCCGTGAAATCTACACGAGCTACGTTATTGCGCATCGCAGCCGAAGCAGCAATCATGCGTTTGCCAACGGACGGTGGACCGGTAATAATAGAAACCGGGGGTAATTGAGAACTTAGAGCCTCAATTACCCCCTGGTGACCTACAAGCATGTTTTTATCCCTTAAACTCTTCGTCAGCATTAGGGTTTGTATATGTTTCGCCAGGTTGTGTAATAGGGTAGGCATCATCAGGGATATCCCTGGCTGCCCATTCCTCTGCCTGCTCTAGAGGGTGCTTACGTGGTCGTCCACGCTTCTTTGGTGCAGGCTTCTCTACAGCATTGTACTCTTCCGCAATAGCGTTGAGCAAGGACTTCCCTACGACGAAGCTGTCACCTCCGTCAACCTGTTCGAGTCTGTAACCACTCTTCACCTTGTAACCTAGTGGAGTAGCTACAGGCTCGTCAAATTTAACTGCCTCTACGACACGAAACTTCTTCCCAGAGAATAGTTCATCCATTCGGGTCTTACGAGTTTCATGCCACTTACTTTTCTGGTCTACCATAAGTTTCACCTCTCTAAGTAGTAGCTGACGCTACCTTACTTAAAATCGGTGATTAGCGCCATGTCACTTGTCCCAGCACGGATGGGCGACGAGTAGATCGCATCTCTTCAATGTGGTAGAAAAGCTTGTGTGCCAAGCTTCTATACATACTCTCAAACTCATCACGCCTGCAAGCCAGCCTACAGTAGTGTACGTACAGGCCGACCTCAAGTTCAATCAGTTCGTCTACATCGTTATTCACGGTATCATCCTATTAGTCAGGTTTTGATGTACCTACACTACTAGCGTAATTTAGAATCTCTTTGTAGTCCCAGTTATTAGTTAGACAGACAAGCCTAAAGATGTAGTAAGCTAGTTGATGCAGCACGTCATCGTCAGTATTTTCAGCAAGCTTACCAATGCCTCTGGCATGGAGAATCCAATGCTTCGGACACATCGTTAAACTCATGTGTGACGAGTCTAACAGTTCTGGACTGTAGTTGTCAAGATACCCGTCAGGTAGCCCGATCCTCTCCATAGACCTGTGAACAACTGCCATACTAGGCTTGGTAAAACCTATAGTAGTTAACGGCCCACAGCAACTCGGAGTGTCATGATTTGAACGTAGCTGTTGAAAGAATTCAAATTCTGTCTGATTGCCAATAGTAGTTGATAGGCAAGTCATTTATCCTCCAACAGTTGCCTCATAACTTGCTTGCACGTAGTTAGCCATTTCATAGCGTCATCATCTGTTCTTACAGAACTCAATAGGTCAAGACACCTGTTCAACATAGTACCTATTGAGTCATCATACTGCAAAGTATTCCAGTTTGGACATACTGCGGAGCAGTACATCTTCAAAGCATCAGCTAGAGCAATTGTGTCCAGCTTAATCTCTATAGGGGTAGTTGCCTCTACCCAACGCTCTTCTAGCGTCTTAGGCTTAAATCCAGCGTCCTCTAACAGCCTGAAAGCTGCGTTGTTCCAAGAACAATCCCACTTGGCTGCGGCCAGCGTCACCGGAGAATACCTCTTACTGCATGAGAAGCAGTACACAGTGTTACTGGCTCGATACAGACGCATAGCTTTTGCCAGACCACCGTCCGAGTGGTAAAACCCAAATGGGCAATGCAACTTTCTGTTGCCACCTGATCGAACGGCGTCTGGAACAAATACACCTACGCTTGTCAGAACGTCAGCAATCTCTATGCGTTCATTTGCTTCGTCGATCCACGACTTCTGACCTAGCTTCATCAGACTACCTCAGCACCTACAGCCCTGCGAGTTAGAAGCTCACGGGTATCAATGCTAATATTCCAGCCATCCGCATCTAGCGAATCGCCTAGTTTGGTAGTGTGATGTCCACAGAAATCCAATTCAAAGTCACCTTTGTTGAACCGCACATAAGCTTGTGATCCACAACGATCACACCTGTCGGTACTTACGAGAGTTTCCATGTTAAAGCCCCTTTCTAGTGGTGCATCCTACCGAAAATATCGGTAGTGTCCCGTTGCCACCCAGTCTAGCTTGATGGCAACGGGATGTCAAATACGGTCAGCCAATGCCGAAAAGACCTGAGCCGCTGCTCAGTAGATCGTTCATGCTTGTGCTGCTGACGTTATTGCTGGATGCCCAATAAGATGTTGCATAATCTAGCAGAATATCGAGAGGGGCACAACGCTCGCCGTCTCGATGCTTAGCTACCTGAACCTTCATGTTTACTTCTCGGTTAGGTTCGCCTTGAGGTGCCAGAATAGTAATGATCTGGTCGGCTGAGGTAGAAGACTCATGAGTCTCAGAAAGAGCTGAAGTATCGTAATACCCCTTATCCTGAGCAATCTTCCATGCTTCACGACCTGCCTGCCATGGAGATACTACAGGTACGCCACGACCGTTGTCGAATGTTGTAGCAAACTGCTTACCTTCAATAAGCATTGAGGCTAGTTCTTCACGCTTAGTGTTGAATCGCCTGTCTGCTCGCAGAAGGTTGATGGAGTCGATAACTACCAGGTCTACATTGAACTCACGCTGGTAACGAAGAACTCGGTTTTCACCTGTAGAGATTGTGGCATTCCTAGGCATCTGAACGATAACCAACTTACCGTAATTAGGATTGTTGGTAAAATCATCGATGATGTCAGGCAGAACCTTGAACTGCTCTGGTCGTTCCTTGCGCATAAAGTCTGCACCCTTTTTAAGGTCACGAGAGTTGATACCTTTCTCAAGACCAAACATGGGGTGACGAGAATGCCTTGCTAGCAAACGACGACGAATCTGAGGACGCAATGTCTCAGTAGTCAAAATAACTGCGTTCTTACCTTGCTCGATAGCTGCGCTCCAGGGGAGCTGAGCAGAAGCTAGCTGGCTCTTACCTTCGTTAGTGTCACCAACAATCAGGTTAAGCTCGCCATTCTGATTTCCGTTAGATACTCGATCAAGAGATGGAATACCAAAACGAATACCTTCTACAGACTTTGGGCTATTAAGCTCTTCCCAAATCTCTTCGCCTTCCTGACGAGCATCACCCTCAGGTGAGTCTTGCATGGAAAGCTCACGATCGATGTCTGCGAACTTCTCTAGGATTGCAGTACGTGCATCCTTATGGCCAATCAGATCCTCACCTTTAGGACCCTTACCGCCACGGTTAAGAATTTCCATACCGGTAGTGATTGCTTCGGCAGTCTTACGCTCAGCAGCTAGTTCCTTGAGCTGCTCAATACTCCAGTAAAACTCATGCTCCGGAATATTGGAACTCTGTAGAGCATCGTAAGTTTCCAGATACAGCGCCATACGGCCTGCATCTACCTTTTGGTTAGAAAGGATGTCACCTAGTGCGTCACGAGTCAGAACATAGCCAGTACGCTCTCGGTAACGCTCAAGAAGAAGAAATAGAGTCTTATACTGAGCATCAGTGAAATGGGTATCTGTTAGCTGAGTCATAGCTCTGTCAAGCAGATCTGCCCTATCTGGCAGAATAGCTCCTAGAACTATCTTACTGTGTTCAAGTGTGGTACGCGTCACTTAGTCAACCTTTCGTACAAATGCAAGCAATCCCATGTCGGGGTCGAAGAAGTCGTCTGTTGCTTCTCCTGCCTCAATGTACCACTGTCCGTCGCAGGTTTCAACTGAAGTCTTTACGATCCCCATTCCTGCAATGATGTCATCTACTTGAAGATCTCTGACTTTAGTATTTCGCCATTCACGAATAACATCTGAACTCATGTTGCTTTGAGGACGATTAAATCCTGTCCTCGGCTTTTTAGTTTTGAATTGACCCATCTTCTACTCCTGGCTGTGCGTTGTCTGTTGATCCATGCCCATCTGTACCTCGCTCAGTTACATCAAGTTCCTGAACTTCAAGGAAATCAGCTTGCTCATACTGCTGAAATACAATCTGAGCAATTCGATCCCCCTTAGCAATGCTGACTGGCTGAGCACTGTGGTTCACAAGGTTTACCATAACTTCTCCACGATACCCGGAATCTACGGTGCCAGGAGAATTCAATACAGTAACACCCTTCTTAGCTGCTAGTCCTGAACGAGGATGAACAAGTCCTACCCATGCTGGGGGCATAGCGATGGCAACACCTGTACGAACCAAAGCCCATGTGCCGGGCATCAGATAGATGTCATCGTAGCTATAGAGATCTGCACCAGCGTCGCCCTTCTTTGCATATGTAGGGATTGTAGCATCTGAGTACAGTTTCTTGATTTTTACCATTCGACCAATAGTCATTATCATCCTCTTTCTAGTGCTGCTTCAGTCAAAGAATCTTTAACTGCAATAGCTCCATCAGCATGTAGCTGAGAAACTTTAGATTCTGGAATTTCCAGCAACTCAGCAATCTTACGCAAATCCAACCTACTGAAATAATGAAGGACTAGTACGACTTGCATATCGCTAGGAAGTTGCTTCACTGTGGATACAAAAGCAGAAAGAATGTCACGTGAGAATGCAGCACCTTCAGTGTCTACTGAATCACGCAGTTCGCTAGGTGCTGCATTACTATCTTCATAAGTTTTGCTTAGATGAGCATCTAAACTAACAGGCTTAGCTGCAAGACGAGCGTTGACCTTATTGATTTCAACAACAGTCATTCCTGTCTTCTCAGCTAATTCCTCTACGGAGAGTCCTTCATCCTGCCCTGCTTCCTTAAGCTTCTTAGATTTGCTTCTAAGGGTTCTCGTGGCCCAGTCAGTAGACCTGATGTGGTCTCTGATCGTACCACGAATCCTGAAGGATGCGAAAACCTTGAAGTATTCGATAGCGTTAGGATCATAATCATTCTTCTTGCAGTAGGCTTCCCACCTGTCTGCTGCATCTACTAACCCGAAATTGGCAAGAGACACCATATCATCGAGCTTAAGAGCATGAGTAGCAGTTCGCCATTCTCTAGTGGCAATCTTATTGGCTAGATCCATGTGGGCCACGATTAGCGAATGTTTGTCATAACTCATATGCCTGTTCCTCCGATCATTTGAAGCATCGCTAGCGGAGAAAGGGCATCAAAAAGCTCACTCTTGCTATCCCAAATGTAGTCAATGAGCGCCTGTTCACGCTCAAGAGCTGGCAGGTACCTTTCTTCCTGCGTGCCGACAGTAAGTAGATTATGAACATATACAGAACTGTACTTAGATCCGTCACGACGAATTCGGCCCGCAAGCTGCTCCATACGTGAAGGGTTCATAATCATGTCAACGTTAATTAGGTGACGAGCCACTTGTAGATTAAGTGACTGCTCGATAGATGTCGTGCCGATAAGGACTCGGCAGTTAGGATCGTTCCAGAATCTTTGCTGGTTAGCGAACCTTTCTGCGTTTGTCTTAGTCTCACCCCAAATGGTAGTGAATTCTACGCCTGCTCGCTGAAGACGAGACTGTAGCGCACGTACACCATTTTTGAAGTTGATGAATACGACAACTTTCTCATCTGAAAGGTCACCATCTACTAATTTTTCCTCAACCCAGTCCAGTTTCACTGAAGTCCTGGGAAGATCTGCCTCTCCGATTGTTGCAAGGCCACCGCAAATCTGAGCCCCGTAGAGGAACTTTGCAATAGCTGTTGCTCGCTTAACTTCCTCACCCTGATCCCTGATGATTCGTAGTACACCCTGTTGTAGGTCTCTATACTTCTCGACCTGTGCCGGGTAGGGCTCTAGGAATACATTAGAAGGAATTACGGCTGGAAGATCTACGTCATCAATATCAGCAGCAGTTCTACGTAAAGCAAGGTGAGCAGTCTTTGACTTAAATTCTGTCAGATTCTGATAACCTACTACCTTACGCTTAGTGGTCACATTCCCACTTGAAGAAACCTCATTAACCAGTTCCTTCTGAAGGTATCTGCGCTCAAACGATACAGGAGAGCCTAAGATATTACGGATATTCAAAGGCTGAAGGACATTGTAAAGATCCTGTAGTCGCTTCTGAAGCGGAGTACCTGTAAGGATATAAATATGCGGACTCTTACGGCTGATTCGATTAATTGCGTAAGATGTTGCAGTATCTCCATTACGGAGAGCGTCTACGTCATCTACAAATACAGCTTGATAATCAAATGCCAGGTCCAGGTGCTCTAGATCATTATTAAGGATGATTGGGTTGAGCACACAGATTTCCCAATCAGTCATGTACTTCTCAATGCGCTTCTTCTTAACGCCCTCACCAACAATAACCTTGGTATTTTTGAGAAGTCTATTTAGCTGCATCTCCCACTGAGGCACAGCAGTAGGACGGCAGACAACAAGAATTCGCCCGCCGTCATTCAATTCTCCAGCCTGCTTAATTACGGCTGTAGTGCCAGCAGCCTGAATTGTCTTTCCAGTTCCTACACTATCAGCTAGCAGACCTTGCCCGGCTGTGTACATCCAAGCTACACCTACACGCTGATGCTTACGAAAAACAACCCCACACTGCTGACAGGTGGGGTCGAGATCTTCGTGGTTAGCGCAGGGAGAGCTATTGAAATATTCAAGATCAGGCAGAGCAATATCTTTTACTAGCTTAATCTTTTCTGCTACTGCCTTTCTTTTAAGTTCTGGCAGCCTATTTACATCAAATAGCACATTCGCCCCTAGACTTTTTTGCTCTTGTTTTCTTTGCAGCGTTGCGCTTCTTGGCTGAAATCGAACGAGCCGACTCCACAACCTGAATAGCGTACGATACGTCTTGCTCGAAAGCAATCAACGCTTCTTTTACTAGTGTATCATACCTGCCCCAGTCGGGGGAAGCTACTGCGGTGCGAAGTCGGCGCGTCACGAATTACCTTACCTTACGTCTGTAGTTGTTCCTGGTACAAGCTTTGGCTTGGCCTCACTCTGAGTGTTATCGATGGACTTAAGAATGTCCTGTCCAACAGATGCTCCAGAACCTAGAAGAACACCAAGAGCTGCCTGGGTCCATAGGCTCATCTGATCTAGCTGAACGTTAGCGATTTCAACAGCAGAAGCAAAGTCAACCTTGGCGGCCAGCCAGACTACCACAACACCGGTAATCCATGCCACCAACTGAGTAAGGACAAGATTGGTGTCCCTACCGCGTAGACCTCTTACGAAGTCTACGGCCTTCTTAACAAAGGCTCCTAGAACTAATAGCTCTGGTCCCATTTGTTTCCTCCTGAAATAGGCATGGCAAGATCATTTGCCATTTATGATTATACCTAGGTAATCGTCATTACGCAACTATTTACTCAACCTTGCGATAAAGTAAAACGCTGTGCTGCCTTACACCTGTTTGTGCGGCATCAGATGTATTCTGCGCCCACTTGAAAGTAATAGCTCCGGGAGTAGAGCTTGTGGTAAATACGCAAGTCTCTTGTAATCCTGTGAATAGGGCAGTTGAATGACCACCAATCGGGGTATCTGTACCTGGCTGATGAACAGAAGTTCTCATTGTGGTGGTTGCATAGTCAGTACCACCAACGGCCTCAGCCAATACCCAACGCAATCCACCTGTACCGGCTGGAACTGTCCAAGCGCACTTGAAGTCAGCAGTAGTAGAAGATGAATAGTAAACGAATAGCTGAACAAAGTATGTTGAGTTAGCTTCAGCAGTAAAGGTTAAGTGAGGATCGTCAGCGGTTGTAGTAGTTGAAGTCCTTAAGGTATCTGAAGGCTTTCTGACAATATTAGGAACGTTATAGCCTACGCCAGACAGCTTTCCGGCCATCAACATATCACCGGTGATAAGTCCGTCTACATCAAGAGTGCCTGAAACACTCAAGTTAGATAATGAAGTATTTCCAGTCACTGATAGTGCTGAACCGATAGACAAGTTTCCTGTAACAGCCAACTGGTTTGCAGACGGCCTGTACAAAGCCACATCTGTTCCTGCGGTTCCAGGACCAATCCTAATTCCGTCAACATCAATCTTCATTCTTGAATTGGCATCACTAACTTGCCTAAACTTCAAAACAGAGTTATCTGTCACGATGTTGGTAACTGCTACTTCAATAGCTGCGGTAGGTGAAGTAGTTCCTAATCCTAGCTTCTGACCTACGCCAAGCCAGATATCTGATAAGAATTGTGCCCCAGCGTTGACAAGATAGTTCCATGCCACGCCCTTACGGAATTTTGCTCGACCTGTATCTGTCTCGTAAGCAGCAATTCCATCGTACATAGTTGTCGGATTTACAGCGGATGTAGCCGGGACAAATCCAATAACAGAATCAATCTTTTCAAGGTTGTCGTTCAAGTCTGTTGCTACATTGATAGGTTCACTACCATCGTCAGCAGGCATATAAAAGCCCACACGTGGTGTAGTTGTTGACATCAGTACCTCCTGGGTTGCATGTAGAGTCTCCTTTTATTGATCGGATGACTCTACATGCAACGAAGTTGAAGTGTAGGTAAGTAAGTAGTTCCTCAGGTGAGGATCACTTGACGTACACGATGGTTAGGACAGGTTCATAGCTTTGACCGTTACCGTTGAACTTACCGTACTGAGTCTTAGTTCCATTAGTAGGTCCAAGGGCGATACCCTTAGATGCTCCAGACTTGAACTCGTTTCCAATAGTAGTTCCTAGGCTTACCTTTCGCTTTCCAGGCTTAGGCCAGTCGGATGAACTGATTCTTTGCTCGTTGACTCGTGAACCAGCCCAAGTAGAAGGCTTACCTGTATAGTTATGGGTTCCGATTCTGGCTGTTCCTCCGTCATTCCAATACCAGTGACTAGCATACAGAGTAATGTAGCATTCCTTGATAGTAGATCCAGCCGTATCTGACATAATCTGCTGCCAGTTAAATCCTGCCAGAGATCTAGCATCGTTCAGCCAGCTATCTGCTCCAGAATCTCCGTGAACCATGGTGTTTCCATGAGAATCAGATAGGTCACCGTTGGAACGATAAGTTCCTGACCAGGTGCAAGAATAGTTCTTGGTGTATGTAATTTTTGGAGTAGGTGTAGGTGGGCGGGTATCTGGAGTTGTAGGGGCAGATAGTGCATCTACACCGGCATCGTTTAGAACGACGGTATCTGTCTGTGGCATACCTACATCCTCTACCCAGATGATTGTGGTAGATTCAACACCAGCACCACCATTAGCGTTAACGGTAGCATTACCTAACTGACCTGCGAAGGACCACAAGATTCGGTGCAATCCTGGAGTGAATGTTCCAGAATAGATGATCTGTGCAGCACCGTTAGCTCCGGCTGAGTTACTAGCAACCATAGAGATAGACTGCTGTAGCCACGGCAAGGCTAAGGTTGGCGCATTAACTCCACCATCACGAAGCCTCATAATAAGACGTTCGTTACCTACGCTTGTAGACTCGAACTCAGTAACAGCACAAATCATATATGTACGAGATTCCTCAGCGATGAAGCTGATTTCTAGGAATCCTCTCTCTACTCCAGTTCCTCCACCTACAACAGGCTGAGCATATGTTCCGATGGCGATAACACCCTTTGAGCGAGGCTCGATGATGTCTGTCATCAAATTCTCGCCGTTGATGACAATATCTGTAGCTACAGAAAGACTCTGGAATGAGCCTCTACCTAATCCGTCGATACCTGCCAGGGTAATTGTAGGATCTTCCAAATCCTTGATGAGTAGGAAGTTACCATTAGTAGATGGATTACCTAACAAGCTAACGGTAGGATCATCATCTTCATCGAAGATACGGAAACCTTCAAAGTTCATTTCTGCACGAGCACCAGATTCAGCGGTCTTAATTACACCACCAAGAATGATGGAAGATGTAATAGTTCCAGCAGTAATCTTGGATGCTGTCAAATCACTGATGTGCGCATCATCGATTAAGTTGATGGTTGCAGTTACAGCATTTGATGGTGCAGACCTATTACCTGTACGATCAACAGCGATAACGCGAACATACACGTTCTCAGTAGAATCGATATTGAAGGTCTGAATTACCGGAGTACCTGAACGGATCAAGCCATTATCGGCAATGATCTTTCCGATTCTGGTGGAATCATCTGGATAGAAGGTTCCTGATCCTGCATGTACCTCTAGATAAGCCATGTCAGGAGGTAGATTGAATGTACCTCCGTCTGCCTTACCTAGATAGTGAGTTACCTGAATAGCCAAATAACTTGAAGCTACTACAGGCGGAGCAGGCTTAGGCGGAGCGATAGTATCGTTAGCTACATCGATGCTGTAATCATCTGACCACTCAGAGAAATGCTGAGGTGTAGAAGAATCCACAGCACGAATCTGCACGATATATTTGATTCCAGGAGTAAGTTCCTGAATTACAGTGCTAAGCTCATCCCAACCTACGTAAATAGTCTGCCAGCCGCCATTTAAGATTGGTGGAATAGTAGGTTGACCCCAGGTGTACAGATCCTCGTAAGCAGGCATTTGCGCGGCTTCAAACCAAGTAGCAGGATAATCAGCACTTGCGTCAGGACGATACCTCAATTCGAAGTGATGTCCGTCTGTGATGAAAGATCCATCTGTGTTGGTTGGAAGCGCCCAGGTAATTTCTGCTTGAGCCCTTACAGAATATCCATCTTCAGGGTAATACACGTTAGTATACGCACTGATGATTTCTGGGATATTCGGAATAGTCTTATCGCCAGGAGCAATAGGTACCCAGAATCCCTTAGAGTAAGTAAGTACATCACCTTCGACAGGATTACTGGCTACTACGTCACGAAGACCTGCAAGAGTTGCCTGCTCAATTAATGTGGCAGCACTAATAGCACTTCCGACTGATGTTCCTCCGGGAGTGCTGGATGCTGACAGATTAGCTACCTGCTGCTTAAGCCTTTCTACTAACAGTTCCTTACGAGACTGTAGGGTAAGTTCTACTGTTTGAGTAGCATCAGATGCCACGTTTACAGCAATACCTACAACACGCCATTGACCTACAGAGATGTTGTTCGCTGAATCAGAATTCTGAATAGCGATCCAGTCACCTACGTCATAGTCTTGGAATACTCTACGGCCTGGCTGATCTGCGGCTACAGTTACCTTCCACGAGGTCTTCTCATCTTTCAATTCCTCTAAGGAGGAATCTAGGACAGACGCCAGATCTACTAAATCTGTAGCGTTACCAGCAGAAATGAATGCTTCACGACGCTGGTACTTGCCGATGGAAGTCTCATCTTCAATGTAGGCATATTGCCCAGCAGCATTCTTTCCTACGATTGCGTTGGCAATACCGTCTCTATTCCTGGTCCTCTCTTTAGAGATCTGTGACCCACCCTCGTTGAATACTACATCCTCTTTCAGGAAGTAAACTGGAGGAATAGATTCATCATCCTTAGTGCGCTGGAAGGCGCGCAAGGTGAAATCGACATCCATAATCCAGTCAGCTTGCTGAAGATTAGTTAGATTCTCCAGGGCATCAGATAGCTTAGTACCTTCATTCAAGTCTGTAGCTAGAAGACCATTCCATGCTAGCCCGCGAGAATCAAGGCTGTCGGTGAAGTCAGTAGTTACCTGAGTAATTACTCCACGAGCTTGCGCGTCAGCCAGATACTTCCTGAACAACTGCATTGTTGTCTCGGTAGATGGAATAGTAGTTGAGTTAAGTGCATACAGGTATGCAGACAAAGGACCGGCAATACCAGATGCGCCGCCATACTCAAGACCGAACTGAAATACGACATTCAAGCTAGGCCAGTTAAAGGTTCTTGAGAACCTATTAGTCCAAGTAACCCCATCTTCGGAAGTGTCGAACCTAAGGTAGCCATTATCTTCACGGATACGCCAAAAGCGCTGGGTATCGATATTGTAGGCCCATTCTTCAGTTTCTACTACGTTATCGCTAGAAACCTCAGCAACTACCTTAATTTGACCATCGATCTTAGATGTGTACATCCTGGCGTAGTTTCTGTAATCGATGTAGTAATCATCGAAATATCCAGGATCGTGCATAATCTTAAATACTGTATGAGTTTGACCTTGGTGATCAAAGTTAACCGGGGCAGGAAGGACCTTTGCAGATACGCCGGAGCTTTCCAGATCGAAGGTTCCTGAGGTGGCGTAAGAAATTCCAGCAGACTCTAAACGCAGCCTCAGGAAGGTGTAGGTGTTATCATCTTCGGGTGGTCCGTAGAAGTTTCTACGCTGAGCTGTAGCTACCATTTTTACGTTATTGAACATCAAATCTCTTTGGACAGCGTAAACCGCAGCTTGAGCCTTAGCTAAAGCTGTCTTTACTGCAAGCTTTTGTGCCGGAGTGGAAGTCTTCTCCTTCATGATGTCGTTGAAGTCGCTCTTAGCATCCTCATACGTATCATCAGCATTTTGTAAATCAGCCTGAAGACTTTCACGCTCCTGAGCTAATTGGTCGTAAAGAGTCTGCTCTTCGTCGTAACCGTGCTGACTTGTAGTAGCAATGCTTGGGCTTAGCGGAGTATGACTCCAGATCTCACGATTTAAGGTGTCCGCATCGACTGCAATAGCCAAAGTCTCTAGCTTAGATACAATCTTGGTCGGAAAGCCTGTAGGGAAAATCTGAGCCCACTCTAAGACTTTACCGGTGCCCGATCCAGAAACGGTAGCTGTCTTGGTTTCTGACTCATTGATGTGAGTATCAGTAACAGCAGTACCTAGGATCTGGAATACAGGGGTACCGTCGAAACGGATCTCCCATAAGTGTTCGTAGTCGAACAAAGTTTCGATAGAAGATCCGTCGTTGAGTGCCTGGCGGAATAGGTGATGATCTAGATTTAGAGAGAATGATGCGGCACCGAAAGCGCTAAGCTCCTTTGAGAAGGTTAGGCTATTCATATCCCTAGTTCTCAGAAGCTCAGTCTGGAAATCTAATCCTGATCGACAGACTAGTTCCCATCCAACGGTGCCGTACGCAATAGATTCATAAGGAGTGCGGGCACTAAGTGTGAAAGGCAGTCCCTTAGGCAGAATACCTGTGAAACCATATGCCTTGGTCTCAGATGGATACAACAATCCACCCAAATTAAAGGGAATACCATGCGGTAGTGATGCTAGACTCACGGCCTTACACTCCTAAACTATCATCCATTAATAAGCTTTGTAATTACCATATATGATTCCGCACGCATAATTGTCTGACCTGCGTTAGAAATGTTCTGTGCGTGCTGAAGAACTACGTCTCCACCTGTAGCTCCAATTGTCACTACAAAATTCTCACGAACTGCGGTGTAAAGAGAATCGCTGTTAAGTCCGTAAGTAATTTCAGTAGGCAACAAGTGAGCACCTGTACGCATATTAGTATCGTCACGGCTAACAGAGTTAGCAGCCGGACCTAATACGCTACGAAGGCCGGTAGCTCCTGAAGGAACCTTCCAAGCCAACTTAATGTTACCGTTCGTTCCTGACACAATAGCGAACAGCTCGACTCGATACTTAGTATTTGAGGCAGCAGTAAACTTCAATACTGTGTCATCATTAAGCGAGGTATCGTTTGTATAACCTTGGTCAGTACCCTTGTAGATAGTCCAGTTAACTTCCCATGCAGATTCAGGCAGACCGTGAGTGCCGATTGCTGTTGCAGCAATATGATCTTGAGCTTCCTGGAAATCTCGGGCAGAAACTCCATGAACTACTGGAGCACCTTGACCATGAGTTTTAGCTGTAGTTCCGTCTTGAGCGCGAGTAATAAAGAAGGTGCCGGGTGATCCTCCCTTAGGCCCAGTAACAGTAACCAATTCCTCGCTAGCGGTATCAGGATCAATTCTTAAAGTGTAAGGATACTGGCTTGGAAATCCTGTGCTGGTGCTCAAGGCTACTTCAGTAGCACCGGTAGAAATGCCGCCTGTAGTTGTGATAGTTGCAAGTGCGGCTGTGTTGCTGTAATATCTCATTCTATTCTCCAAGAATTCTTATAGATATGCTGGCTTGAACTTCAGCACAGCATTTCCTGTGCTGCTTCCTGTAGAAGTCAATCGCAAAGTGTTATTGCCTGGAACTAGTTTCATCCATCCGTACCTAGAGCCAGAGTGAGTTACTGATCCAGATAGGTTAGAATCATCGAAGGTGTTGATTACAGTAAAGTCACCAACACTTACATTAATCGGATCAGCAATCACGGCTGTGTTAACTCTCATCCAAACATCCGGGTCTGGCGTAGAGTTAGTAATCATCGGTGAAGTTAGTTCTCCGTTAAGCTCTACATTAATTGTGCTCCACACCGTAATATCACCTGGGTTGTTGACTACTACGTCTACAGACGGATCTAATTCGTACGTTAATTCTGGGCCGTAGAAATAGGGGTCTGAGAGCAGCAGGTCAACAGCAAAATCAGCTCGTGTTCGACCTGTCATCGTCGGGTCCATGGTTCCAGACAGTTCACAAAGCGCTGTAGCAGTACGAAGTACAGGTGATCCTGCATTCTCCCACCAACGGCGAGTCAGTGTTAGCTGCTCTTCCGGAGACCAGAAGAGTCTTTGAAGAGCCTTCCAATTATCGTTGAACTGAACATCCTGATTGCTGACTCTAGGTTGGTCCGTAGCAGGATTAATTCCTGCTACGAACATAGCCAAAGTAATTACTCTAGAGTCGGCGTTCTTCGGACGGAAAGCTCTACCGTCACGGAAGGGGAAGAGAGTGTTATCTCCCCTAAGCTTCGGGACTGCTAAACGAGACCCACCAATAGTCTTGATAGCCCAGCAGTATTGATTAAGAGATGTTCCGTTAATCTCCCAATATTCCTCAGATGAATTAGTCATTCTCTTCCTCCTTCCTTTCTATTTTAGTATAGAAGTTGTGTGCGGTAAAGTGCATCACGAATTGAATCGCCTGCACGCTCAGGCATTGGGTTATTAATAATAACGTCACCGAATGTCCTTGCATTATCTGTTGAGTTGTTTACTACAGAACTAGCAGCAGTAGATAGGCTTCTTGGAGTTGTCGGCAATGAAGTATTCTGACTTGGAGTCAGATTATCCATATTCATCATCTTCATAAGGTCTACCAAACCACCCTGGTTGAATGCCCAGTGATCGTGAGCATTTCCACCAGCAAAATTGTGCTGATTCCATACTGCACCGGTGTAGCGATGAGGCTTACCGTTCCAGATGTTCAGATCGTTGAACGGAGTAATAAGCTCCTTAGTCTGAGCACCGTAATTAGACCTAATCCACTGAGCAACATCCCTACGTGGAGGAAGGTCAACAGCTCGACCTAATGCGTGGTAAGACTGATTGCCGCTAAGGGTTCTAGATCCTGGACGGAATCCAGACCATAGAGGTAATCCAGGGAATGCCTGACGGAGCACATTCATCTGCCATTGCCATCCACGGCCTCCACCGCCACCACCTAGCGCACCTGCTCCAGCAGTTACCCAATCCTTATCGACCATGGTTCCACGAGGATTTACTACGATAGGAACGCGAACGCTTCCACCTGTAGCAAACTTATGACCACCTGATTGACAGGACATGCAGCCGTCGCTGTGAACTTCTCCACCGCTTGCGTATGTAGACCTGTTTCCGTCAGGAAGTGCCTCAAAGATAGTTGACCTATCAAGAGTCTTCTTTCTAATAGCTTCCATCAGATTCAATCCGTAATAATCTACGGAATCTGCTGGCTGTACAAACTCACCGTTGGATAGCCATGCTCGAATGGAGTCAGAAGTCTTAGTTCCTGCGCCGTAAACAGCACCACCTGTAGCGTAACCAGGCGCACCATATCCGTCACCGTTAACACCAGGGATGTAACGCTGGTAGAACTTGCTGGACTCCTTCTTCCATTCTGCTTCAGCAGTAGAAAGTGACTTACCTTCCTGCAAAGCCTTCTGCATAACCTGTAGCTTAGAAAGTTCTACGAATACGGCAGCGAATCCCTTTTCATCGGTTAGGATGTTGGTTTTCATATTGTCAGGGATGTCACCGTATGCATCGATAAGCTCACCTACAGCCTTCTTCTGACCGTAAGTCTTTTCAGCTTCTTCCTTAAGCTCCTTAATCCTGTCCTGGTGACGCTTTAACGCCTTATCCATAGGAGTACCAGAAGCAATATCCTCAAGGTAAAGGTTACGAGTTGCCTTAGCAGCTTCTTCAAGCGCATCACGGTTACGCAGACCTTCACGAGTTTTCTTGCTTAGGCTCCTACCATTAGCTTCTGCTGTTTCTGACAGAGTAAGTAGTGTAGAATTCCAGTTTTCAGCAGCTTCATTTGCGGCAATGATAGGGTCCTTGGTGTAGTTAATTAAATCACCAAGAGCCCTTGCCCTGTCAGCGCTGGTAGCTGATGCGTCAGACATAGTGTCTAATGCGCCAGACAAGATTCTAATCTTAGCTGCCATATCTTGAGCAGCTACGGAAGTGTCTACCTGAGCCTGAGTCATTCCACCCAAACGCTCCTGGTAAGTTCTTCCGTATACTGAACTTTGATCTGTTAGCTTATTAGCATCTCTTTGAGCATTAGCAGTACGCTCAATCTCACCACGGAATAGACTAAGTTGGCGAGCTTGGGACTGATAAACACCTTGAGAAATCTCTCCGTTCTGCCATTGCTCCTTTAAGCGGTTTGCATAGACATCTAGTACACCATTTACTCGATCAGTAGCCTGCTCATTTCCAGCTAATGCGCCTGAAAGATCTCTTAGTGTAATACCGTAGTAGTCTGCTGTTTCAGAAATCATTCTGAATTTTTCATCAGTCTTAGCAAGACTTGCAGCGCCTGCGGTATTACCTGCATTAAGATCAGCATAAGCTTCTGCTAGAGCGTTGTAAGCGTTCTTTGTGTCTTCAGCTTCCTGCTTTTGCTTAGCTAGGTCAGAAGTGATTACACCAATAACTACTGTAGCGCCTAGAAGTGCAGCACCCCATGGACCACCAATGAAATCAACTAGATTAGTCAACGCACCCTTAGCTGCATTTCCTGCACTAGAGATTCCAGAGACGGCTCTACTAAACAGTCCAACCTTTCCAGCATTGGATTGAGCAGCATTACCTACATTATTAATACTCCTTACTTCACTACCAATTCCTCCGAGACCAGGCCCATTAGCGATAGTGGATGGAATATTAGAAGGTAGGTTGGCTGCACCACCTGTGGAAAGACCTGCTACGCCTCTAGCTGCATCTGAGAATGCTCCAGATAGGTTTCCTCTGTTGCGTGTCATCCAGTTGAAGAAGTCCCATAGCTTGAACAAGCCAGTGAACCTAGCAACAATAGACACAGCAGCGATGGCAGCAATACCAGCAGCAAGTCCACCAAGGATATCGCTAATTACAGGCAGGCTCGCAATATTAGCAATCAAGCTAAAGAATTCTGCCAAAACAGTAACGAATACAGATAGAGCTTGTGTAGCACCGCTGTCAAGGAAGGTAGAAATAGCTTCCAATACAGATCCAATAGCCTCGAATACTGTAACAGCAATTCCAGAGTCATTCAGGTGCTGCAAGATGGACAGGATAGGAGGAAGCACATCGGTACGCAAAGTATCTAGCAAATCAACCATAGCTTGAACACTATTCTGGTTGGTAGCTAATCCTGCAATACCTCGTGCCAGGTCTCCTACAAGCGCACCCAGTGAAGACAAGATAGGACGGATCTGAACCATCCACTGCCTTAGCGGAGAATTAGCCTGCTCCTGTGCCTCAGCTACGTCTGCCCAATGTCCTGTGATGTCTTCTAGTGTCCTGAGGTATGATTGTCCTTCGTCTACAGTTGACTTGAAGAATGAGCTGATAACGTTACCTAGGTTCTTCAGAATCTGCCATAGAATCTGAAGACTTTCCTGAGTTTCACCAAGAAATGCCTCGATAGTTCCATCGTTACGAGCTTGCTCTGACCAGTCAGAAAATGCATCCGCACCTTCACGAAGACCCTTAGTAAGCCATGTAGTGAATGGACCAGCAGCAACAATAATGTTGCGGAAGACATTCATCAAAGACAAACCAGCGTCACCCATGTTGTAGATGACTTCTGCATTGTTCTTAGAGATAGTAGCGAAGTCAGCCTTCCATGGACCAGAAGTAATCATACGAATACCCTGATCAGCTACCTTACCTAGAGCACCTGCTGCACGGCCGAAGAACTGCTCAGCAATAGGTAGAAGTTCATTAAGTCTACCTGTCTGATCAGCTACTTCCTTGAAGAAATTCTCTCCGATCTTCTTTTGAGAGTCTGCCCACTTGTCTGAGAATTCAACGATTGCCTCAGTAACCTTTTGGGTAGAAGGATCGAGATCCCTCAGGGCAAGGTTGTATTTCTGCAAAGGAGTCAATGCCTTCTCAGTACCCAGACGTGTCTGCTCCATAGCCTCAGCCTCTTGCTGCTGAGCGGCACGAGCATTCTTTAAAATCTCAGCCATTCCACCGAAGGTAGAAGACAGTCCACCTACAACGCTAATAGTGGCTGTAATTAAACCTGGGAAGGCTGCAAGGATACCTGTAGCTGCACCTAGACCGCTAGCTAGACCTAATGCTCCACCACCTAGTGCACCCAAACCTGAAATAAAAGCAGGCAAGGCTGCCACGCATACAGAAATAAGACCAGGCATACGA
>JACCDR011068391.1_pt1 | contig 39355 bp, 76 predicted proteins | sample 7446431 | NCBI WGS metagenome assembly JACCDR01 (sample SAMN15323443, study PRJNA562643) | freshwater metagenome | isolation source: river surface water | place: USA:Blue River Watershed | collected 2017-08-17
CATAGTTCAATACAACCGCCGAAGCTCTTATGACGGCATCAATTTTGAGGTCAAGTGGAGCGAGGATAATTGGGGTTGGATATTAGTATCTAAGAACAAAGACTATTTAGTAAATGAGAGAACCCCCGAAGGATATAGATATGAATTTATTGAAATCGTAGGTAACATCTTCGAGAATCCAGAACTCTCTTGACTTTCAAACAAGTCTTTGATACTATCTAAAACATGAAGAAACTCATTGCTTCTCTCGTATTCGGTTTGTGCGTAATCGCATCAGTCATCCTAATTTCTTGTTCTCGTCCTGCTGATAAATTGAGGGAAGAAACTGTTCCCGTTGGAGAACACGTTTTTACTACAGAAGAGGTTCAGGTCATGCTCTTTACTAATGGAATCATTAGGGGTTTTACCTTGACTGATGCTCAGTATGTCGCTCCGACTTTGGAATGGGTAGAAAAACAATACGCCGAAAAGTTGAACAAGTTCCTCTTCGACTTCAATTTGAGACATTGGACGAAGGAAAGTTCCGACTGCGACGATATTAGCAGAGCAGCGGCAGTTAATGCTGCCATCCTTTTCCACAATTCTAAGAACCGACCCAAGGGCGCGGGGTTCCTTTTCGGAGAATATCATTATGTCAAATCTGGCTTGGGCGGTCATGCCATTAACATCGCCATCGTAAAAGACAAGGACATCTACAAGGTGGTGTATTTTGACCCACAATTTAGGTTTTTGGTGAGCTTGCAGGAGAAGGAGACGGACAATACCCTTTGGGGAAGATTTTAATAAATGAAAATCAAGCTCTATAGAGACGGAATAGGGTTCTCTTTTTGGCATCACTTCTTGAAGGGGTATGGGACAGCAATACGATGGAGGAGGCTAAAGCCCGGTCTATTCGGGGTAAGGATACCCAGCATGGGCGGAGAACTAAATTACGAAGCCATTCAACTAGGCTGTTGGTGGACTGTCGAAATCGAACTAATTTGCGTTCATGCAAATCAATTTGAGGAGAAAAATGTTGCGCCTACTAAAAATCCTAATCTATGAAATACATACAATGTCCAGACAGCTTAACTAATGGAGACTTGAGAAAGGACTGTCTTTTCTTGGCAGGAGGCATTACGGGATGCCCTGACTGGCAATCTGAAATGAAAAAGCTCCTTCGACCTTACGATTTAGTTGTCGTGAACCCGAGGAGAGTTATATTTGACAAATCAAAAGTCACAGACGAGGAGCAAATCACTTGGGAGAGGTTGCACATGAGAAATTGCAATATCATTTCATTTTGGTTTCCCAAAGAGACGCTTTGCCCAATTACTCTACTTGAGTTGGGGTATTGGTTGAGACATTGCGAGACTAACCCTTATCCACTTGGAGGAATCAAGTTATTTATAGGTTGCGAGGATGGCTACCAGCGTAAAAATGATGTTAAAATTCAAGCTGGTCTTTCTATTGCGAGCCTAACTATTGCAGATTCCATTGAAGACTTGACAAATCAAGTAATCTCGCATATCAATAGAGAACGATGAACAAACTAGCATTGATTAAATATGCAAAAAATCGAAAATCTTGAAGTATTTCTACTCAAATACCACGAGAAGGTAGAAGCCAGATTCACCAAGTTCGTTGATACGTTCATCAAGGGCAAACCGGGGCGATGGCTTGCTGGTGGAGCGGTCAGGAGAGCCATTAAAGACGGAAAATCAGACTCAGATTGGGACGTGTTCTTCTCGTCCGAAAAGGAAAAAGAAGCGTTCATCAAAGAGTGCGAGAAGCAAGACGAAATCTCCAACGAGAAAAAGAACGCCAATAACCACCAATTCACATTAAAAATGGGTGATGAAAAATATACAGTCCAATGTATTACCATCGCCTACTACGACTCACCAGAAAAGGTAATTGAGACGTTTGACTTTACCATCTGTCAATTTGTGACTGACGGGGTTAGTCTTTGGTCTGGAGATACGTCTCTCTTCGACTTGGGTAGAATGAGGTTGGTGGTGCATAAAATCTCCTATCCCGTTGCCAGCTTGAGAAGGCTTTTGAAATATACAAATCAGGGCTTCTACGCTTGCAATGGATGCTTAAACTCCTTGCTAATGTCGGTAGCCGAAAGACCATCTCTACTCGCAGAGAAGTTCAAATACATAGATTAGGATTGACTAACTAAGAAATCTAGTCTATTATCAGATTATGAAACTAGCCGAAATCGTTAAAATTCTAGCTGTTGAGCCTATCGCTGGAGCGGATTCAATCGAAGTTTGCTCCGTGCTTGGCTATAAAGTCGTGACCCAAAAGGGTAGATTTAAGCCCGGTGATTTGGCGGCATTTGTTTACCCCGATACAACTCTTCCAAGAAAGTCTTGGAGTGAGTTTTTGTTCAAAGGCGACCACGCTTCTGACACGAGAATCAGGCTAAAAGTTGCGAAGCTTAGGGGGCAGGTGTCTCAGGGATTGCTCGTGGACATAAAAGATGTCCCTCAATGTGTTCCTTTGGAGGGAGATAACGTCACAGTCAATTTGGAGGTTGAAAAGTTTGAGAAACCCCTTCCCGCCTGTTTGGCTGGCGATTCTGACGGCTACCTACCGGGATACGTGCATAAAACGGACGAGGATAACCTCAGAAGCAATATCGCGACTCTCAAGGAATTGGAGGGGAGAGAGGTTTATATTACCCAAAAAATTGACGGCTCAAGCGGAACCTATCTAATCAAGGATGGAGATTTTAAAGTTTGCTCTCGTAATCTCGTCCTCAAAAAGACTGATAAGTTCAATACTTTCTGGCACATGGCAGAGATGTTCAGAATCGAGCAAATCCTAAGAGCTTCAAATAGAAGCTTATGTCTTCAAGGAGAGGTTTATGGTCATGGAATCCAAGGAAACCCACTTGAAGTTCAGGCTGCTACGTTTGCTGCTTTCGACCTATACGACATCGAAAAGGCGGAGTATTTTGGGTTTGACGATTTCTTAAAATTCTGTTTTATCAACAACATCCCCACGGTCAAAACGATTTATAGGGGAGAGTTCAGATTTGACTTACCGACCCTCATCAAAATGGCGAACGAGGAGAAATATCTCAACGGAAAGCCGTGTGAGGGAATTGTCATCCGTCCGGTTGTTCCCGTCCACTCAAATGTCACGGGAAGAAGATTGAGCGTCAAAGTAATCTCTGAAAAATATGCACTTAAACACGGAGAGTAGCCAATTTAGGGAAAAGTTTGGGCTTGATGATAACGCAGTAGAAGTCATTAAAAAGCTCCAAAAAATAGAACCTATAAGGGATGCCACAATCGGACTCCAATATGAAGTGCCGTGCGTTGATAGAACTTTCCTTTCTCCCGTTTATCGCACAAATGAATTGGGCGAGTCTCTTAGAGAGAAAAACGAATACTCCGTCTTTCTTCCTATTATTCCAACGGTTCACGATGATGTCGAGTTGGGCTTTCCATTCCTTCACGTTCATTATGATTTCAGATTTTTTTATGAATTTGAAATGAGGGAAATTAGCCAAGAAGGTTTCGAGTCTAGGGACAGGTTCTCTTTGGTGAGAATTCTTAGAAAAATATCACCAGCAGAAATAAAGTTTGAGAATAGATATTGCTTTCGTAAGCCGGGTGTCCCACCTGATAATTTGTGCGGATTCGCTCATAAAGGAAATGAGCTAAATTTACAAGATTTAAACTCTAATAAAAAACATTTAGACGCTGGTGTGTGTCCGCATAAAGGACATCGCTTCTCGAAAGCTTCCGTATGCGGTAAAAAAGGACACGAAGTATTGCATTGTCCCTTGCATGGACTAAAATTCAAAATGAGTTCGGGAAAACTCTTGAAATGTAAGAAGCATGAAAAGCAGTGGAAAAACGCTCCATTCTAAATAAAATGAAATACGTCATTAAAATGAAAAAGGGTGAATCAGAGGGGTTTTTCGCCTATGACCAACCGTGGACCTTGGCCAAAAGAGAAGAGGCTTTCGTTTTCCCAAGCATGAAAGAAGCGAGGCATCAACTCAATCGTTTGAATGGCAGGCTAATGAAATCTCACGTTTCTACTATCGAACCTGCGTAATATGGCTGGCAAGCGATTTAGAAAGCAAAGAAATAACCTCTGGAACATTAACCCTCACTGCTGCTACTGTGGGGTGAGAACCATTCTTCCAGAAATGAGAAGTCAGTCCGATAAGGCGAAAGGCGTTCAGCCCGACAACATGGCTACGATTGAACACGTCTATAGCCGACTCAATCCTCAGAGGTATGTCTATACGCCGGGAGAAAAAAGGCATATTTTATCATGCTACAAATGCAACCATACCAAAGGTAGAGAAGAGACAATGATTACCTTTAGGGAAAGACACGTTAAAAAGTCCCAAAACGGGCACAAAAATTTGGGAGTTGACAAGACTTAATTTTTACTGTAAGCTGCACCCATGAATCGAAAACTTGTTGAGTTTTACACAAGAGGCGGGAAGGATATTCAAGGGCGAAGACTTTGGGAGATTATGGTCTGGAGTAATTCCTACCTAGAAATGGTCCACGATTATATTCAGTGGGTTTTCCCTACTAAAACTAAGAGTCAATTCAACCCCGAAGCTCCGGTTTTGGATGACGAGACAATTGCTGTCCTTATAGCCTCTCCGGTCTTTCATGCAAATTTTGAGAAGTCAATCAAAAGGATGAATTCATTTTGGTTCAGAGGTAATGTTGACTGGATGCAGCCGGGGGACCATAATCTTCTTAGAATGTCTCGCTTCATGGAGTCGTGCCGACTTTTAGGGCATCGCGATTCTGCTATTGACTTGTTCGAGAGAATGGAGTATATTAGCACACAGAAGCACGGAAAATTCATTTCCGAAGAAAACCTCAAATACTGGAGGAAAGCTTGCGAATTAAAGTAGTTGTAAAAAAAAGTTGACTTTCGGTAAAAATCTGCTAGTATCACCAATATGAAAAAAACACATACAGTTCAGTCTCTTCGTCAATCTGGCCACAAGGTTCGGGTGATTCATTCTCGTTATCTTGCCGACCAAGTTAACCATCCTAAACAGTTCGGTGGAATTAAAAACATTCAACTTTTTACTCAACATGAACTCAAACAGAATGGCTATACTAAAGTAGTCTCTGCTAGAGGGGGTAAGACTTTTGTTCAGGTGACGACTCCAGACGGTAGGGAGTTGTTTGCCGAGACGCTTTGCTCCACGAAAGACAATTTCAGCCGCAAGCTTGGCGTCCAAATCGCTCTTGGTCGTTTGAATCTCGAATAACTCACTTAAAATCTAAAATAAAACATGAAAACATCCTATATTGTAGCCATCGCAGTCGCAGGTATGGTCGCACTTTTCTCACTCATTGTCTTGAGTTGGGGAGTGTCAACCTACAATACTCAAGCCTCGCTTAAAAACACCTATGAAATGAAGGTGGAGGCAAATAAGACCGACTTTGACAACATGTTCAAGAAGATTCAACAGTCTGTCCAAGTGTCAGATGCTCAGAAGGAAGCGTTCAAGGAGATTTATACTGGCTGGGCTACTGCTCGAACGTCCGAAGGTCAGGGGCGAGTAATGACTTGGATTAAAGAAGTCGCGCCGAACGTTGACGTGAAGATTTATACCCAAGTGCTTAATATCATCACTGGCTCTCGTGACTCATGGACTACTCGACAAAAGGAATTGGTTGACATTGCGCGAGAACACAATCAGAACCTCGTGACGTTCCCGAAGAACCTTCTCTTGGGTATGTTTGGATTCAAGAAGATTGACCCCCAAATTGTGACTTCGACTCGAACGGATAACGCCTTCAAGACGGGGCGTGACGACGACGCAGATTTAAAATTCAAGAAATAATCTAAGCAGTCTCTCCAGAAACCTTTCCGTAGTTTTTTATGGAAAGGTATTTTTGTTTTTTTCTTTCTAGCCCAATTCTCCCATCTCCGTAAATAAAGCGTCCGATTTTAATGATGTCGGCTCTGCGTTGGACTAGAAATTCGCTTCCCCTTCCTAACTTGAGGACTCTTTTTCTGACTTTCCATTTTATACCTAGTTCGTCACACAATTTACTCAAAGAGGACCAGTCTTGTTCATAGCAAGAAGCTACCGAAAAAACAGGAGATTTTCCATTTTTGCGAACATAAAAACATCCATCTCCATCAAAATAGCCCAACCAAAATAAATATCTCTTTGACTCTGGAATAATTTTTAAGATTGCTTTCGGGTCTGAGCCGCTTTTCGTTTTGTATCCTGATTTCTCCAAGAAATCGAATAGTTCTATGTCTTGCTTGTAAATTTGTGTCTGAGGAGAACTATGACCTTTTCTTGGGTTGAGATACACCCTCCATTCTCCCGTTTCTAAAAATAGATTTTTTAGGTAGTCTCCATCGTCACTTCTTACAGAAATTGTGATTCTTCTATTGTATCCCGTGTGATTGAGGTATCCGTCTGCCCATAAATATCCCAAAAGATAAATCGGGGTGTCTTTTTCCATTTTAATGAAATTTTCAGATAAGCTTGACATAATCATATTTACACGGTATAACAGGAATGTGAAATGAAATCTCAAAAACAAATTACAATGAAAATTTCCACTAAACTCATGTGGTCCGGCGTCGCTCTACTTGTTGGTTTACTCTTGTTCTGGTTGCTATTTCTCAATCACGTAAGCATTTCTCACGTCGGAATTGCCTACGACTCTCGAAACGGAGAGCTTACGGCTCAAACCAATGCGGGGTGGTATCTTACTGCTCCCTTTGTAAGAGTTTCGGAAGTTTCTACTTTGCCAGCCAGAATTTCCATTGATGGTCGTTTTCCATCAGCAGTCGCCATTAACGATAAAATCGTTAGGTATGTTTTGAATCAAGAATCCATTAAAGAATTGGTTAAATACGAAGGGTTTCACTATCAGTATTGGCCGCAAAATTTGATTCCATACGCTTACTCCGGTAAGAAATACTCATTCTTTGAAATTGTTCAAGAGTCCCAACCTTCCGTCACTAACACTAATAAGTAAATCCTATGGTTCTCTTCTACCTCCTAGCAATGGTGCCGATTATTGTCGGCTTTGTCCTCTGGCTAAAAAATGAAAGGGTAGTTTTTTGGGAATGGTTGATTGGTTCTGTCGTTGCAATGCTAACGGCGGGAGCAATGCACTATTTCACCGCCAAGAATCTAACCGGAGATGTAGAAACATGGAGTGGCAAGGTAGTTCACGTCGAATACCATACGGCTTGGACTGAGACTTACCAACAAATGAGAACCAAGACAGTTGGTTCTGGAAAAAACTCAAGAACCGTTACTTACTTCACTACAGAATACGAATACCACCCCGAGCATTGGCGAGCTTATCTTGACTTCGGTTCTGAGAATAGAAGCATAAAGATTACTCACGATTACTACTCCCAAATTAAAAAGGAGTTTGGTGCGACTATCGTAGATGGGGGTAAGCAAAACGCCTCGCATATCGGAGGTCGTCGCTACAGCGGTGATAATAACATCTACAAGACTCCGAATTTAACTGGATTTTTTCGTCCAGTAACGCAAATAAAGAGTTTCGAGAATAGAATTAAGGCTGCTCGCTCAGTGTTCTCGTTCGCTCCTCCTCCAGCTAACGCCAGTATTTTCTCATATCCGAGAAATAATGACCCATTTCGCTCAGACCGCTTGCTTGGCTTGGCGAAGCAGCATATTGGAGATTACGATTGGGATTCTCTTAACGCTCGTTTGGGACCACGTAAGTTTGTCAACTTGATTCTAGTAGGGTTTAGCGGAGATACTGATTTGAGCCAATATCAGGAATCCCTTTGGCTTGGAGGTAAGAAGAATGACCTCGTGATGACTTACGGGTTTGATGGAACTAAGGTAACTTGGGCGAGGGTATTCGGGTGGAGCGAGTCTGACGTTTGCAAGCGCAACCTAGAGTCTATCATGCTCAAGGGCATTTCCAGAAAAGGTATTTTCAAGGAAATAGAAGATGAAATCATCGCGAACTATACTATTAAGGACTGGCGTAAATTCGACTATCTTTCAATTGAGCCAGAGCTAAAGCACTTTATTATCTACTTTTTAGTGACTTTAGCAGTTCAAACCGGACTCTATATCTACTTCCACCAAAACGAGTTCAGCAAAAACTCTTTCTACAATCGTATGGGTAGGATGATGTATCGCCCCAACCGACGTTTTTACTAAGTTAAAATGTTTTTCAATTTGGGGGTTGACTTCTTGAGATTCTCTGCTAGGATGTCGCCAAGTTAGACAACAAATTACTCAAAACACAAAATGAAACTCGACCTCGGCAATGAAAAAGTGGTAGTGAGCGGAACGGCGGACCAGTTCGGCTTCGGCATCGAACAGGACGGACTTGCGACGATTATTGACATTGTTTCTAATCGTATCTATTCCGATAAGATTCTCGCCGTGATTCGTGAGTATTCTTGCAATGCGTCTGACGCTAACAAGGAAGCTGGCAAGGCTAAGACTCCGATTCGTATCACTCTTCCTACGGCTCTTGAACCCGTTTTCAAGGTGCGCGACTTTGGTAATGGCTTGAGCGAAGACCAAGTTAAGGATGTCTTCGTCCAATACGGCACTTCTACCAAGCGCAACACCAACAAGTTTGTGGGTATGTTCGGGATTGGTAGCAAGTCAGGGTTCTCTTACGGCAACTCCTTTGTTGTCTCTTCTTATCTCAATGGTAAGCGATACGACTACTCCGCCTTCATGGACAATAAAATGCCCAAGATGGCTCTCCTCGCTACGGATGACACTACTGAGCCAAACGGTCTTGAAATTCAGATTCCCGTTAAGATTGCTGACATTGATTCTTTCGTTTCCAAGGCAAAAGATTTCTTCCTCTATTGGGAAGTTCGCCCCGAGTTCCTTGGCACTCAGATTACTTTTCCCACTGAGGAAATTGTTCTCCAAGGCAAGGGTTGGAAAATTTGCAAGAACGCTTCCATTTACGCCAAGCGTATGATTGCCGTTATGGGTAACGTTCCTTACCCTGTGGATGCGAATGCTCTTGGTATTGTGTCCAATAAAGTCTCTCAGCTTTCTCGTTACCCCATTACCCTCAATTTTAAGATTGGTGACTTGGGCGTAAACGCTGGTCGCGAGGGTTTGGAGTATGATGACCGCACCCGTCAAAACATCGTTGAAAAGCTTAATGAGATTATCAACGTATTCGACGATAAGGTTCGCGAGCAGTTCAAGGATTGCAAAACGATGTATGAGTGCAAGCTTCGCTTTGACAAGGTTTTTGACGCCTATGGTCCTCTCAGCGAAATGACTCAGTATTTTAATCGTAGCGATATTAAGTTTGATGGGGTTCCCGTCACCGATTCAAGATACCGAGATTTCCGCTTTGGACTCAAGGATTGGACTGAAAAGAGCTTTAACGTCAGGCTTTATCAATCTTCTGGCTATAAAAATGCTGCTGGCTATGGCAGGCTCTATTCTGATTCTACTACTCAAATGACGGTTAATGAATCAATTCTTTACGTCATCAATGACGAAGGAGAGATTACTAACAACGTCGCGAACAAGCTCGCTCCCATTATTGAGTTGCCCGCTACTCATTCCCTCAACGCTCTTAAAAAGACTTATCGCAACGTCTATCTTATTACGATAGAAGACGCTGCCAAGTTCCAAGCTTGGAAGGACGCTGTAAAGTTCGACGCTCCTACGATTAACCTCTCCTCTTTGCCCAAGGTGAAGTTGAAGGGTGTCTATGGAGTCACGACGGATAACTCTGAGGCTTTACTTGCTCAAAAGACGAAGGTTTTCACCCTTGATTTCTCTAAGAGAAGCCATCTTTCATTAAAGCGTCAATTCTTCAAGCCAAGCGAAGTTGACCTCAAGAATGGCAAGGGTTTGTATATCGTGATTGACCGATATTACGCTATCGTTCCCGAAGGCGTTAATATGTTCAATAGCGAACTCGGACTTGGTAGAACTCTTTCGCCGCATCGTATCGTGAATTGGACTAATGACTTTCTAAGTCACGTCACCCGAAAGGGTCGTCAAGTGCGTATGCCGGTGGTGTATGCCGTTCGCCAGCGTGATGTTGCTGAGATGGGGAGTGGTTTTAAGTGCTTTTTTAAGCACATGGCTCCCCAAACCAAGAAAATCTTGGATGAGAAGACTGTTGCTCTCTATCTTGAGAGAGAAAGTGCTCTCGCTACGTTTGCGGCTTCGTCTAATCCCGTCTCGAACTGGTTTAGGAAGAATCGCAAGCATATCGCCAAACACGAGTTGGTGGATATTATTGCTGGTCTTGAAGCCAAACTCAACGTCCATGTTAAGGACAAGATAGATTCAATGGTTTCTCTCGCCAGTCGTTACGGACTCAGCCTCCCGGCAGGCAAAGCGGATGAAACTTTGAGTAAGCGTATTACTGAGTTGTCTAATCAATACCCAATGATTAAGGGAATCTCTTATTATGATTCTGTCCCGGTTTACGAAGTGCTTGAATACGTTAAACTCGTTGACGAAAGTAAAAAGAAAAATCCTTGACTTTTGAACAAAGTCAGTGCATAATCAGTCCAAGTTAGTAAACATATAACAAAACATAAAACAAAACATGAAAATCCCGTTCACTCAAACCTCGCAGTCCGTTACGCTCTTCTTCAAGGGAGAGGCTCCGAAGACCGTTGACGCTTCCCATCAGAACTTTAAGATTCTTGTGAAGAAGCTCAACTCAGGCAACCATGTCGTTGAAGAGTTGAAGGCTCTTGCTTCGCTTGCTACTGCCGTTGCTCAATACGTGAAGAGTTCCTTCACTAATGACGTTACGGTTTCCAACGGAGTCGTCCACTATAAGGGAGAACCGGCTTCCGGCTTCATCGCAGACAAGATTCTTGAGTTTATGTCCGAAGGACGTGACGTTCAGCCGTTGATGGCGTTCTTCTCTCGTATTCAGGCGAATCCTTCTCGCCGAGCCATCGAAGAGCTTTACAAGTTCCTCTTGCACAAGAATATGCCGTTGACCCCTGACGGTAACTTCCTCGCCTATAAGGGAGTTCAGTCCGATTATTACTCGAAGACGGGTAATCTCTCCGTCAAGGTTTTGAAGGGTAAGGTCAACGCCGAAGGTAAAATTTACAACGGCGTTGGTGAGGAAATCGAAGTCGAGCGCAACCGCGTTTGTGACGACTATGGTAAGGGTTGCGCCGAAGGACTCCATGCAGGTAGCTTTGCTTATGCGTCGAACTTCAAGGGTAGTAACGGTCGTCTTATGATGGTTGAGATTGACCCTGCTGACGTGGTTAGCGTTCCTAGCGACTGTCAGCATCAGAAGCTTCGCACCTGTCGCTACGTTGTGGTTGAAGAGTTGGACGCTCAAAACCCGAAGCCGTTGACCGAAGCCGTGAGGGCTACTTCCAACTCGAAGACCCCTATGCGTGATGGTAACGGACGCTTCAAGTCCACCAGTGGACCTAAGCGCGATGCTAACGGACGCTTCGCTAAGAAGAAGTAAGCGAATACGGTGGTTAGAACTGAGGGGCGGAGGGTAATTCCTCCGCCTCTCTTTTTATTTGGTTTTAATGCGGGGCTTGACAATTTCTTTTTATAGAGTAGTATAGAGATATGTCATACTCCAAAAAGCACAAGATTGATACTCTCTACTTGCAGGGTTGGAGCTACACACTCCCTTGGGATAAATCTTTTGAGAGTTTAGAGCCTATACAGAAAGATAAATGGGCTAAGGACTGGCTAACTAAGAACAAGCAGAAATCGCTATCACAGTGTCATGCCTGTGCAATTTGGGACGGTGAGAGGATTGTGGGTATTCGAGTAGATACCTACGACTATACGAAAGATGCGTATTGACAATTACAGAAAACCTGCTAGACTCACACCATGTTTAAGAACGTCAAAGTCACCTATCAGAATAACGGGAGCAATTGGCTCATCATCATCAACGGCAAAGAGGAAGATATTTCTCTAGCCTTCAACTCTTTCTGGAATCTTCGAGCTACGAGCGGAGAACTAGAATGGAATGGCCCATGTTCTGCCCATTTTTGGACGTATCCAAAGCCCAAGGGGGATTGCAAGAATAGCTTGTGGAGCTACTTTTTTAACTACTTTTCTTTGCACGCCATCAGCGAAGAGATGGACGAGAAAATTAGGGCAAGGGCGCGAGCTTTCGTTCAAACGAAAGTTAAGGGTCTTCAATCTTCTCACGAGTATCGCGCTAAAGTGTCGAGAGTCTATGAACGTATGACGAAGGCTATCGTCTTACCTTTGACGAACAAGGCTTTTGCTGACTTCTCCGCGAATAACCTTAACCCTTACAAGGTCGCGTTCGGGGTAGATGACACTGAGTATCAAACCAGAGAATATGGCATTCACTTTATTGAAGACGAAGACTCTGGCAACGCTACAATTCAAGCTTAATTATGACTGGAAACATTCCTAAAAATCTCCGATTGTTCATACGCGAAGAGCAAACCGTTACATGGCGATGGGAGGACGTAGAAGAAGGTAAGAGAGAAACTAAAGTCCGCCCTGCGTATATCTCTGACGCCGACAACAAAAAAACTTGTGAGACTGGCAAAGCTTGGGCAGAATCAAAGAAGTGGGACTATACTTATAGCAAGTATGTAGATTCCAAGTCCACGGTGGTAGATGTTCCAAACAAACCCTTCTCTGGATTGAGAATTATCACTCTTGAGATTAGAGATAAGGGTGGACGAGCCTATAAGGTAGCCGCCGACATCGGGGGTATCCCGAATGTCTATTTCGACATGAGAGAGGATGTTCTTTTGGACTGTCTTTTTAATGGAAATTTAATGAAGGAGGGATTCGTCGCGGGAGACTTCATTTTCGCCCGTGTTGGCTCTCAGATGAAGCCTATTCGAGTAGGGTCGCTTCTTCACACTAAGATGATTGAAGCAACTAAATTAGACTCTCAGGCGGCTTGCCAACTTGAGATAGGAGGGGTTTACGAGTCTAAGAATGGAGCCAGAGCGGTTTACTTGGGAGAGTATTGGACATTTGACATTCCAAGTTCAGAGCGAGGCTATACTTATTCGGGTGGTCAGTATGTTTACGATACGGCTAAGATTAAAATCGGCAAACCAATTAAAGTTCACGTTTTTAATCAGCATTTTCTCTTGAAATATCCTAAAGAAAGACAGAAGACTGAAACTTTCAACATTTGGTATTATACCAAAGATGACAACAGCGGAGGAAGGATGAAAAGGAAAGTGGGCGATGTCTCTGTCTATCAATTGCAAATGGTTAAAAGCCATAGCTATAAAGAGAAAATAGACCAAGTAGAAGTTCCGAAGGACTACGTTGATACGGTGGTTAAACAATTCTCGGACCAAACTAGCTCGCCCTACGTCAATTACGCTCAAGTGGTGCATGGCAAGCTCTTGTGTCTCAGCAAGGAGAGGGGATATATTCACCCGCTTATGCAACCTTTTGTCGGAAAGTAGTTGACTTTTCCATCGGTATAACCTAAGCTATCGCCAATGAAACTAATGTTCTCCTGTCTCGGGTTTAGTAGCTGTGAAGTTTTCCTTGTTGACTCCAAAGGAAGTCAATTCCATATTGGATTCATTTTAGATAGGGGATTGGGACCAAAGGAGTTCTCTTTTTTCGGGATTTACCTTGATAGGTTTCGTGAACATCTCCCTACTGCGATTCAAGTAGTTGAGGAATACGAGCGTCAATACGCAGAGAAGGGTGTTTCAATCAATGGCAAAATACAGTTTGCTGGCTAACTTTGAAAAGCGTTGACTTTCCAAGAAAACCTGATATTCTCCTCTCATGATTGCACAAATTATAGTCTATCGTAGTAAATCAGAGCAGTATAGGGACGAATTCTTTAATGACATTCTCTTCCCTTGGATGTATGAGAACTGGTGGATGATTCTCGTTGGCTTGGTCGCCGTTTTCATCCTTAACGAATGGTATAAAAGTCGCAACAACTATCGCTAATGACTATGACTAACTCACTCTCGCTCTTCTGCTCGCTTGCTTTTTTCTCGGCTTCGACTCGTTCAACGGAATACTGGACGTTTATCATCAATTTTGTGGCGTTCGGGGTCATCTTCAAACTCTTTTTGACTCAGTATAAAGCTCAACACAAGAAGGAAATCCGCAAAGACATCGAAGAGCAAGTTAGAAACGAACTCGCATTTGCCAAAATTGACGCCAAGCGAAAAGTGAAAGTGATTGACGTATGAGAACCTACCGTGTTAAAAACATAGATAAAATTCGAGAAACGGTCAAAAAGCTTAACCTCTTTGATACCGGAGAGTCATTTGGCTCGAATACCCGAGATAGGGTGATTGTTGACGAAGAGATTCCCGCTTGTTTTTTTGTCGCCAAGGAAGCTTCTAAAGTTGTGGGCTGGTGCATCCGCTTCAAAGATAAAGAGACTCACGTTTTCGTATCCAAAAGACAGCGACGAAAAGGTTACGGCTCTCGCCTCATCAAACGCATGACTAAAGAAGTAAGAGGAGTATGTCTAGTTGTTCCTTGGAGTAGCAGAGCGAAAAGCTTCTTCTCAAAACATTACGGGAAAAAGATTCGTAGCGTTTACGCTTGACTGTAGAGCTTTAGGTGATAGTATCTAGCTTATGAACAAACTCGAAAAATGGATTCTCGAAAGAATCTTCCGCAAAGCTCTCAAGCAGGGTTGGACACATGACGCTAATTTGAAGGAGATTCAGTCTATTCTTCTCAAAGTTATGGTGAAGAACTTCCCCGAAGACTCCAGCTTCGCCTTGTCTGAGACGATTAGGGGAGCGACGAGAAAAGCTTACATTAACTTTATCATTTCCAAATGAAACGAACAATCGTCTATAAAATCGTCTATCGTCATATTAACCGTAAATTCTACTCTGGCTACTCTGGGTATTTTAACTCATCCTGCCTTGACAGAGAGAGTCTCCCGCCACAAGTTCTCGAATATACAATCGGCAAAAAAACCGTCCCCAAGTTTGGGAAAATCTTTGCGTTTTCTAATTTACGTGATGCTGTTTGCTACTCCGATAGCAACCATGTGATTTTTAAGGCTGTTGCACACGGTAAAGTTATTAAATGTAAAAGCAGGACGATTGCATTCGGTGACTCAACCGAAGCTGCAATGAAGGCAGTTTGGTCCAAGAAATCTTTGCGTAATTTCGCAGGCGGCTCTCAAAAATTTCAGAATGTTACTGCCGGGACAGTTTTGTGTGATTCTTTAACTCTATTAGAGGAAGTTCGACAATAGGGTTGACTTTAGTTCAAAACTCAGATATACATACGCCATGCAAAACAGAACCAGACCCGTCAATGACCAAGACGCTTTTAATCGCGTTTGGGACTACTTCGTAGTCAAGAACAACAAACCGAGCCGCAACGAAGAGGCTTGTCTCTATCGTTTTAATGGGAAAGGTTGTGCAATCGGTTGTATGCTTCCTGACCGTTTGGCTAAAAAAGCCGACTCATTAGCATTAGATGACTCATCCATTAACATAGTAATTAAAAAGTTTCCCGAGATTGCCTCATGGTTCGCTTACACTTCTCCTTTACTTCTTAAAGATTTGCAAAAAGCTCACGATTCTTGGCAATACGGAATTAAGAAAGAAGACAAAAAGGAATCCTTGAGAAAAGTCGCAGACAAGTGGTTTCTTGCTATCCCCGGTGAGAGGGTGTTAGTCTATAAAGTGGTTTCCGCTTATCTCGGAAGGCTCTTTTCTGGATACACTTTTCTAGGTCGAGCTTTTGATAACAAACTCGTGCTTGAATATAAAGAAGGGGTAGAAACCTTTCCTAAATTCGGTAAGATTTTCGCGTTTAGCTCTGAGCAAGAGGCAAGAGAATTCTCAGCAGCCTCTCCTGTTCCTAAACAAGTTTGGTTGGCTTATGCTCCGTCCGCTAAACAGACCGATATGCAAATTGCCTTTCTTAATGATAATGATGAAGCTTTTGAGGCAGTATGGAAGAAGACTAAGAAATTCTATCTTACTAAATACTCGCCAACGGGAACAGTTCTATGCCCATCGTTGACGCTAGCTAAAAGATTGCGATAATATGAAACCCGACAAGTGGCAACTCAAATTGATTCACGCGATTAAAAGAGAAGCAGATACGCTTCTTGAATGTCGTAAGATTTGGGCGGAACGATGCGCTCTCTCGTTAGAGCACGTTGAGATTCGTCATATCAATCGAAATTTGTTCGAGTTATCGTATGAGATGGGGTTGATTGATGCTAACTTCATCTTTACGTTGGACCCCGAAGATGACTGGAAATTCGGCTTCAAAAGAAAAAGTAGCTTTGACGAAATTCTCTTTTCGCGTTTGTGTTCGCTCTTCTATTTATTAGAGGTTAAAAAGATTCCCGGCTACAAAGAGCTTGACTTTTAGTAAACTTCATATAGGATACAGCCATGACAGAAATCATTGATTTGACCCAACCGCCAAAGGTAAAGGAACCCAAACCCATCAAGTTAGTAGCTTGTTTGCAGAGTAGTAAGATTAACGGGAAAGACTACCTTCTTTACGAAGCTGATTACAGTCTTGGCATTACTCTCAAAAAGGCGAAAACCATTAAAAAACTTTCTAATTTAGAAGGCTACAAATCTTTCACGCATTTTGTCCCTTTGTGTCTTTTGGAAGTGGACGGACTTATTTGCCTAGCTGAATGGAACGACGGAACGCTTCCTACATGAAAACTAAGCCATCCACTAGGAAGCCCGTGGCGCGTCGCTAGTGGCTCACTATCAGCTTTTGGATACGAGGTAAGGCATTTCTACCCCTCAGAGCTTGGAAGGGCTATAATCGCAAATCTCTACGGTCCAATTAAAAGTAATAAAAAAGTATATTTGATGGCAGTGCTGCAAGAGCCAACAGCGAAAGACGGAGCTTTGAATCTGTCGTTGCCATCATTCAATTTATGAGCGCGTGGCGGAATCTCGAAAGAGAAATTCCCTAACGGGAATGTAAAGACGCTACCGAAAGCGGCACGGTCGCAATCACTGGTGCAGTATGTCCTGCACAGGAAAGGACTGGCTGATGCTTGATGTCGCAAGTAAGAACCGCAAATGCTAATGCGGGTGCAGGTTCAAACCCTGTCGCGCTCACTTTTAATTGAGAGATAAGTTTTAGGAAATGAAACAGCCAAAGCAAGTTTACATTTTGGGTTATCCCCATCTCCAAAGAAGTATGCTATTTTACTCTCATTGGGATGGTATCGGTCACGTTAATGAAGTGATTGAAAATGAAGGAGATAATACTTATGAATTCTGGGAAGTGGCTCAGTTAGTTTTTGGCGGGAATTAAAACATAATTAAAAGTTTTTAGTATGGATGTCTTAGACGAACTACTTGAAACGGAAGCTCAAATTCGAGAGTGGGAATCTTGTGAGGATTTTCACTCGGGGGATAGAGGCTATCAACGTCTCCTAGAAAGAAAAGAGGAACTTCTCAGTATTTTACAAGCTGAAAGCTGAGATTTTAGGATGTCGGGGGTTCAGAGCTTTTAGTTATTCGTTACCTTTAATTTGGTAATTATTTGGATTTTAGCTTGAAATCTAGTAATTGCCAGAGTAAGATACCTTGCAATGGGTAATTAAAATGTTTTTTGCTTGCCCCGCAGAATAAAAAAAGATAAGGAAAAACCTAGTATGAGACACGCATTTTTGAAGGACAGTTTTGGTATGTTTTTGGTGGTCTGTTTTTTAGTTGGTTTTTGGTTCTGGATGGGGGTCGGATACCACCGAATTCAGGAAGATGAAAATCAACGTAAGTGCCAGCAAAATGAACTACTTATGAAATGACCGCTAGCGACTGGATGAGGGTGCTAGACTACGTAGGGTTAGGGTGCGCTACATTCATCATTTTAGTGAGGTTGTATATGCTCCTCGGAGAGCGCGACAACAAGACCAGCAAACATAAGAAGAACCCCTAGAGTATAATGATGACATGATACTACTTATGATGTATGATGCTTTGTATTTTTAATCTCGCCGACTTTTAATTATCCAAAAGTCAATTTCACTTTGCACGACAAAGCTCTCCATCATACAAAGTAAATTTTCCCCCTTGACTTGCTAGTAAGTTTCTGCTAATATCTCCTATACAAAAGTTAGGAAAAGCCTTGTAAATCAACAAGATACAATGAAAATTCGATACGAGAAAAACAACGCTCCTCGCTTGGGAACCGAGGACAAAGTGGATGAGTTACTTGTGGGTTTGATTTACTCGACCTCAAATTTTGTGGCTCTCAAGATAGCCGCCAGCAATGGAAATTTGGGAAAAATCAAAGAGATTGAAACCACCCTCGAAAATTCTTTCCATCTCGCCAAGAGCCGTTTTCACCAAATTCTTGCGGAACATGCTGATAATCAAGGGAATACACACAATTAACATTTGAGTCTTTACTAGAGGAAAACCACACTTTTACTTATGCAATATCTACCAATTTTGGGGTGTATTTTCTTTGTTTTTTTGGTCGTTTGCTGGAGTGATATTCTTTTTTCATCACTTGCGCGAATTTCCGAAAACTAAACAACGAGTAGTAGCGGGCATCATTGGTGGCCCTATTGTGTGGTTCTTTTGCGGGGCTTTCTTGCTAGGTTCCGTTTGGGCGCGAGTCTTTGACTTAATGATAAAATTGATTAAAAAGTTGTGAATGTTAATTTGGCCCGACCCAAAGTTGTCGAAAGAAAGCTAGGCAGGGAGAGGTATCCTTATGGACAACAAGAGGAGAACCTAATAGAAATAGACCCCCGACAGACCGAGCGTGAGTATTTGGGGACGTTATTGCATGAGTTTTTGCACTATACTTTCCCAGACTTGAGCGAAACCCAAACATTAAAAATAGAGAAAAACCTCCAAGAAATTCTCTGGAAGGCGAAATATAGAAGAATAAGGACTTGACTTTGCCCCAGTTTTTTGCTAGGATTCTAAATATGAAACTTCAAACCGAACAGTTCAAGTTGACTTTTGATAATGGTGAGATTCGTCTCACTACGCAAGAAGATAGGAAAGTTTACGTAAACGGTAAGCTCTTCAATGCTCCCGCAAAACCAAAGAAGAAGTGGACCATTATTAAAAGTGGTTTAGTCAAAAAGGGCGATAGTGTATCTAAGGATGGCTATTGTGACGTTGCTATGGGTTTGGTTGGTATGAGCGTTAAGCGAGCCATAGAAACAGGCTGGACAATCCGCAGAAAAGTCTAATCAGGCTAAATAAATGAGCGACCTACTCAAGCCAATCCTACCCACCATCTCTGAGGGGGACAAGTTTAAAGCCGCCTATCATCTTGTTTTTAATGCCCAAGAAAAATGGAGGCAGAACGAAATAAAGACTAACCCCGACTCACGTTTCTGTAAGTCGTTCTGGGGCGAGGTAGCGGCCTTTGCCGAGAATCCCGAAAATCTCACAGTTTTGACGGAGTTTATTCGCCCGCCAATTAAAAATGAATTAAAAGTAGAAGAGCCGAAGCTAACTAATCCCGCTTGACAAAAACAAAAACTCTGATATAAAGGCTAACGTAATGAACGCACAACATAAACTCAACAAACTCAAGTCTCGTCTTCGTCGCCTCAAGGCCAAGAAGAATCTCACCGAACGTCAGCAAGCCCGCGTCAGTCAACTCTCAAAGTAAACTTATGATTAAATCCTGTGTTTGTTCTCACGAGTATCAAGACAAGAAGTATGGTAAGGGTCAACGAGTTCATAACCCCAAGAAGGGTGGCGGCTCAACTTGCACCGTTTGCGGTCGCACCGAAGGAGTGGCAACTTTGAAGAAGACTACCACCAAGTAATGAAAACCATTTTTTACATCCTCGGGGGCTTGAGTTTTGTAGCCTCCATTGGGCTTGGGCTATACGTCGGGGGCTATGTCATGCTCTTCAAAGGTGTCATCCAAATCATTGAAGCCGCCAAGCTCACCCCAGTTTCTTCTGAGGGTATTGCCATTGGACTATTGAGGATTGTTTTCGCAAGCTTCTTGGGGGTAGTCTCTACCATGTTTGGCTTCTTCATCTCTGGTATTTTCGTCGCATTGGCCAAGAAATCAAAATAAGCTCTTGACTTTTTAAGTCGATAGTGATTTAATACATCCATGATTAACAAAGGTCACGTCTGGCGATTAGAGGGTGATGTCACTCGTTGCAAGTGCGGAGTCTATCTTGGACTTTGGGACGGTAAATCTGAATGTCAAAAACAGAACTTGACTTTTAAGCAAGAATCTAGTAAAGTAATAAACACTATGAAAAACACAACAAAAGGTAAGCAAGGTCGTCCGAAGGGTTCATTCTCTTTCGTGACGGTTTCAATGGAAGACTTGAACAAGGTGGTCGGCCCGCAAGGCCACGTCACCGTAGCAGCTAAGTTCGCAAAGGAACTCGGCTTGTCTGCGAAGACTGGTCCCGCGCTCAAGATGCACTCTCAGTCTGCCCCGACAGAGGGAACGATTGCGGTTGCTACTGTCACCCCGGCAGTTGTTCCTGCCCCGACTGACACTACTCCGGTTACGGCTACTCCGTAACCCCCTTTTGCGCCAATAGCTCAATTGGATAGAGCAGCAGTTTTCTAAACTGCGGGTTGTAGGTTCAAGTCCTACTTGGCGCACCACTTTTGGGCTAGTGGCGTAATGGCAGCCGCAGGGGACTTAAAATCCCCTCTCAGTGATGGGGTGCGGGTTCGAGTCCCGCCTAGCCCACCACCAATCTTCTGACAATGGCTTGACGAAAATCCAATTTAACAGTTGACTTTCTAACAAACTCTGCTAGACTCCTCGGCAATGAAACACTTCGACCATATCATCGGACAAGACAAGCCCAAGAGCCGTCTCGACTTCTACCTCAAGTGCTTTGGGAGCGGCGAGATTATCCCTAACTTGCTATTGATTGCCCCCAAGGGCTGTGGCAAGACTACCCTCGCTAGTGCAATGGGGGTGGAGCTTCATCGTCGCACCAATGGCGAGAAGGGCTGTCATATCATCAATTGTTCAACCATCAAAAACGTCGGGGGCTTTGTTAATCAAATTATGATTCCCCTCTTGGTTGACAAGCACGTTACGCTTATCTTGGATGAGGCGAGCGAGCTTCCCAAAGATGTGACAATGTTCCTCTTGTCTTGCCTTGAACCGGGTCGCCAAGTGAATCATGTAGTCCATGACGACTATCACATTGAAGTTGACTTTAAGCGTCACACTTTCATCTTGGCTACGTCTGAGGGGGACAAGGTGTTCCCACCCTTGAAAGACCGTTGCACTCGCGTAGAGTTGGAGGAATATACCCCCGACCATATCGCTCAGATTATCAAGCTTCAAGGCATGAAGATAACGGATGATGTCTTGAAATCTGTGGCCAAAGTCTGCCGTGGTAATGCCCGTCAAGCGGTGAGCTTGGCGCAAGAGGTCAAGCGTTACCAAAAGATGAACGGCGGGACTTTTTCTCAAACCCACTGGAAAGAACTCTGCGAGATTGTCGGCATCCTTCCGTTGGGCTTGTCCGAGATGGAGCTTTCCTTGCTCAAGGTTTTGAAAGATAGACCAGACGGCACTAGCCTTACTCGTATCGGGGCTTGCATGGGTATGAGCAAGACGGCAATCCAAGCCGACTTGGAACTTTACCCCGCCAAGATGGGGCTTATCGAAATCACTACGGCGGGGCGCGTGCTCACCCCGAAAGGTCAGCAATACTTGAAGGACTTGAGCAAATAACCTTGACTTTCTCAGGAGACTCTATATCCTATTAAATATGAAAGTTGACATCACTACCCAATCTTACCCCGTCGTTCCGGCCACCGATACCAAAAGCGGGTATCTTTACCGCTTGAATGGTAACTTCTACTTGGCTGTTAACCCGTGTTTGGCTATCTCTGAACCAGTGAGAAAAGCCAATCCGTTTCACAGTTTTTTTGTCAACCTTGGCAAAAATAAGTCGAGCTTCCCTCCCAATCTTGCCATTCTTCGCGGCGACGTTCTTATGGAGGAAATCGGCGAAGCTAAGGTTTCGCTAATGGGATATGGGGCTTGACTTTTAATTCGGTTAGGCTATCATACTCCCATGAAAATCAAAGCTCTTGAAAATATAGTGCTCGAATGCATAACGGGCTTGGGTGAGGATGGGGATTCCCCCGAAGAGGTTACGGAAGTAATCGCCAAAGGGGACATCATAGAAGTGGATATTTGTGACAACAAAACCCCGCCCGAAGCTAGTGAGATTCAATTCGGGGATGGCTCTGTGTCCTTTGTGACTCCTGATTTTTGGGCAAGCGTGAAAATACTCCAACCTTCTAAATAATGACAATTTTACTTATCATTCTCGGATGGTGGGCCTTGGGTGCGGGGTTGACCTTTCTAATGTTCTCACAATTTAGTTGGGTAACTCAACGAATGGTAATTGTCATGCTTTTGTGCTGCGTTCCCTGCGGAGTGTTGCTCCCTATCGGGATGGCCTTACTTTGGGAAGTGGATGATTCGCTACTTGATTAAAAAAAAAGTTTGACAAAACCGAAAAATAGTCTATTCTCATCGCATGACAACGAAAGAAGCTTGGATGTTAATCGGTGGCCTCTCTAACCCTAGCAAGATGCCTTGCTTTGGCTATTCCATCTCTGCCCTGACTTGTAGGACGGTCGGGAAGTTACGGGACAAAGAGAATACGGTTTGTTCCGGTTGCTACGCTATGCGGGGCAACTATCGTTATGACGTGGTTCAAAACGCTCAGAATCGGCGGCTTGAATCTCTCTCGAATCCTCTTTGGGTTGAAGCAATGGTTATCTCCATCTTGGATAACGACTCAACCGGATATTTCCGCTGGCATGACTCTGGCGACTTGCAAGGGACGTGGCACCTTGCCAAGATTTGCGAAGTGGCAATTCGCTTGCCAAAGGTTAAATTTTGGTTGCCAACGCGGGAGTATGCGATTGTGCGCGAATACTGTTATAGCAATGCTATTCCGCCTAACCTTAACATCCGTCTCTCTGCTCATATTATTGACGGCCCTTTGCCGCTTGCCCTTGCTTCTCAAACGGGTTGCACCGTATCGGGAGTGTCCCGCAAGACTACTAACTGCCCCGCCCCTAATCAGGGCAATCGTTGCCTTACTTGCCGCGCTTGCTGGGATAGCAAAGAGCCGATTTTTTACCATAAGCATTGACAAAGCCCTAAACTCTGATACCATACTCCCCATGAAACTCATTGCTCTAATGTTGGCAATCGGCTTGGTTGGATGTTCAACCGTCAAGCCGAAGCTAGTTCAACCTACGCCTGATAACGGCAACACCCCGGTAGTCAAAGTTCAAATCCTTACCTTTTAATATGGAAATCAAGATTCTCCCCGTCGGCCCATATAAAGACGTTACCATTGAAATAGGTGAGGTCAAGGTTGGGCTTGGCCTGTTGAACAAGTATGAAGTCGCTAATCTTGTCACAGATTTGGACAAGGGGATTTATGCCCTTGACGGTAGCCGATACTGCAAGGAAACTTCTGAGAAGCTTCAAGAGAGCATTCAGACTTGCGTTGACGGCATCTTGGAAGGTGAGAATCTACCCGCCGAAGTTGTGGAAAGATTGAAAGAGAGTCTCTGTCAGATTGTGGTTGACAATCGCAAGCAATAGTGATATTCTCTCAATAATGAATCACCGCTCTAAAGCATTTTGGGAAATCCTAGACCGCGCCGTTAAACTCGGCTTCCGGTATCAGGAAAAGAGTTCGGGGGTTCTAATCTTTCCCCCGCAGGGTTGCAAGACGCAAACTCCTTACTTGGCTCACCCTAGCGAGAGGGCAGTTCACCCCGTTCGCCGCTACGTTAAAAACCAGTGTGGATTTTCTAACTTCTCGTAAATATGGAGGTCAAGACTCAAATTCCCACCCAAACTTCGTGTCTTTCTTGTAAGAAGATATTCATATGTCTGTTCAGTTGGTATCATCCACTCAGACGGATATGTGATACTTGTCGCAAGAAAGGACATCGGGAGCCTTAATTTGGCCTTGACTTTTAACCTCAAATCTGTAAACTGACACCATGAAATTGAACTTCCGTCTCAATTCGCCCTACAGTAATTTTTTCAAGAATAGGTCACATAGAATTTGGCTATGTCTCCCACTAATGCAAATGGAGTTCCCCAAGTTGCGCTGCGAGAGTTCGTTTACTTTGGAGTTTGCTACCCGTCCGTTTACCGGCTCCAAACGATTCGTGGTTGACCATCCCCGATACAGTATTGGTGGTCATCAAATCTGTGGCGAAGACTTCCGCCGCATTCAGAAGCTCATTGGCACCTCCAAAGTGGTTTACGTCAAAGTGACCGTTAAAAACAAGTAACCCCCAACTATGAAAATTAAGCTCAAACTTAACTCGTCGGGCTGTTTTTCTTTTCGTAACATTAAATTGTGCGCGGCTAAAATCTGCCACATTTTTAATATCAGTGAGGACGTTAAAAGCGTTACTCTCGAATTGAGTAGGCGTAAGTTTGCTGGTTCTTCAAGGGCAATTGTATATTGCAGAAAGAGAGACGTTCCATACGTCGCGTTTGCGAGCGGACAACCCCATCAGATTCTTATGAAAACTTTTGAAGTTCTTGCTCCTAAGATTGGACTCAAGGTTCAACGTTGTTCGGAAGGTTTCGGTTTCTTCTTGACTCCTAAAGTGATTTACGTTAAGGTAACTCCAGCATGAAACCTATTATTCTTCTGGCTTGTTTGGCTATCCAATGCTATGCTTCTGACAGAGAGACTGTCGCAGCTACGATTTTAGGTGAAGCTCGCGGAGAGGGTAAGGCCGGAATGTATGCCGTTGCTTGTGTGATTAAGCAGAGGTCTATTGAACGTAAGATTTCCCCCACTTCCGTCTGTCTCCAAAAGTTGCAGTTTAGTTGTAACAATAAAGGAGTTCAAACAAATCTTCTCAAAACTAAAGAGGGTGAATATGCCCTCTCCCTCGCTGATAGCCTAGACAGGCTAGACAGAAGTTTTGTGGGGTTTTCTAATCATTATCACAATCTTTCAGTATCTCCAAGTTGGTCTAAGGGAAAGAAAGAGGTTAAGCGAATCGGAAATCATTGCTTCTATAAACTTTAGGAGATGTTAGAAAAGCTCTCGGTTTAGGTGTATAATACTGCATGAGTGCAGGAATATACGCTATAACCAATAATTCCAATCAGAAACGATACGTCGGAAGCTCCGTTGACCTAGACAGAAGAAAGTATGAGCATTTCCTCACTTTAAGAAAAGGTAATCATTTTAATCCTCATTTACAGAGGGCTTTCTCGAAATACGGAGAATCTTGTTTCAAGTTTGAAGTCTTAGAGAACTGCTTACCAGAAGAGTTGACCGATAAAGAATCCGATTGGATACAAAAACTCGAATCAAATCTCCCAGAAAGGGGCTATAACACGGAGGGATGTCTAGCCACTTGGCTTGGAAGAAAACACTCAGAAGAAACGAAACAGAAAATTAAAACGGCCAGAGCCACTCAAGTCATATCTGAATCTTCTCGTAAGAAAGCGGTTCAGACCATCCTAGAAAGAAGCCCTAATCATTTTTCAGAGGCGGGCAAGAAGGGGTGGGAAACACTAAGAGACAGAGGCTTCACTAGACAAAGTATCAATCCAGAAGTCTATAAGACAAAGGAGTTCAGAGAAAAAATGTCACAAGTATCAAAAAAGAATGCGTTAAAGAGGTCTGCCCCATTCGTTTGTTTGGAGACTGGCAAGGTCTATAGAACCACTAGCGAAGCGGCAGAAGAGTTCGGAGTGTCGTATAAGAGCGTTTGGAGAGTATTGAAAGGTCAAAGACCCACCATAAAAGGGAATCATTTCCAGTATGTTAAGACTGAGCTTGACAAAGTAAAGAGGTAGGATTACCCTCAAAAAGCATGACTTTTTTCGTCATTTTTGCCGTTTTATACGTGTTTTTCAAAGGAATCTCAAAAAAAGATTGACTTTTGTAGATTTTAGGCTACTATCTCTAGCATGAACATTAAAACTAAACACGCCGGATACCTAGAGGAAATCCTGAACGTCTCCAGTCGCAAGAAGTTCGTCGCTTGGGGTAAGGAGAAACTTTTGGAAATCCACGCCAAGACTCCGATTGACGCAATTGTGGCTACTGGCACTTCGGGGCTACTTTTGGGTCCAATCTTGTCATATCTTACTGGCATTCCCCTCTTGGTGGTGCGTAAAGATACGGAAAATTGTCATTCTTCTAACATTTGTGAGTCCAACTTCTCCATTGAAGACAGAAAGGTGGTCAATGTTGTCATCGTGGATGATTTGATTTCTACGGGGACTACCATGTTTGCGATTCACGAAGCTCTCTGTAAATCTTTTCATTCTTATGCCACTTATCCCGGTATCAGTTTAAGGTATGCCTTTAGGGGTATCATTCTGTATGGGGGCTTTAAGTGTGGTAAAGATTGTTTTGTCTTCCCTCATAATCCTGTTGACACTTTGCCCGATTTGTGCGATAACCATACGTGTGATGTCCATGTGTATGAAGAATAAACTTCCTAAGATTCGTGTGAGTAAATATGGCTACATGGGTTCTGCTACCCGTGAGCATCGCGACGCCTCTGTGTATCGCCGTCATCCTAAGCACAAAGGTAAGGGATTCGAGTAAAAAAGAGTTGACTTTTCGGTAAAAATCAAGTAACCTAACTGCAATGAATAAGAACACCAAGCAACGTCAGTTCAACACCAAGTCCACCCCCAACTCCCTCGGCAACGGGAAGTTTCTTGTGAGCACTAACCCTGCTCGCAACATGGGTCAGTTTGTGTATCACAATGAAGGGGCAGACGGCAAGAAGTATTCCCTCACCCGCCATGAGCCGCTTGACCCCAAGAAGCCGTTCACGCCTCACAAGGCCAGCCATCGTCGCAAGAAGATTCAAGTTGCTGGTGTGACGGTTCAAGCTGAGGAGTAAACTTATGACAAAATTCAACATCCTTTATCGCCCCTCCAAGCATGAGGGCGTTCCCAACCGAGAGGGTAAGACCTTTAATTACGAAGTGTTTACCCCCGAAGCGGGGTTTGGCAACTCGAAAGAGGGGAATCAGTTCGCGGGCTTCAAGGCTCGCAAGACTGATACCGGTGAGTATCGCAATTTCCGATGGAACCGAGTAGTTGCCTTGGTGCCAGCGGGCTAAAGGGGGAAGGTTGCAGAGAGCCGGGGGAGAAAACACTCTCCCGGCTCTTTTGGGGGTTGACTTTTCATCAAAGCCTGATACAGTAACCAGTATGAAATACGTTTTTATCGCCATTAAGTCTGACGGAAACATCTACTGCGTAGGTCCATCATTTAAGAGAGTCAGTCAAATTGTGTCGGAAGATTGTTCAAAAGGTTTGGTGGTGGACAGTCTCGGCAAGGCTCTTGAACCGTCAGACGTAACCATCGAGGAATTTCCCTTCTCTGAGTAATATGACTATTCTTCTCACAACTGAGCCAAAGTTCGCCGCGATGGACTTCGCCGCCCTTGCCTCTTGTATCAGCATGGCGGGAGGTTTGGTTCTTTCTTGTGATAGGATTCCAGAGGGTTACAAAGTTGTGACTGCTGGGATTGACTTTCAAGCCGTTAAGGATTGTGGCAGGCACCTAGAAGTCTCTGAAATTAAAGATTGACTTTTAAGAAAACTCTGCTAGAGTCTTGGTCATGGATACGATTGAACTGAATCTGACGGTTGAACTTGACCGCACTTTTGAGGTCACTGCCACTTTCGAGTATGAGGGCGGCTACAATGGAATTGGACCCTATGAATTTTGGGGTCAGAAGTGCTTCGACAAGGGCACTTGGGAAGTCGAAGGGGTTTGGTATAAGTCCTTCACTACCGATGAGCCTATCTCGCCAGAAGAAAAGCACCAGATTGAAGTCTGGCTCGAAAACTACGCCGAAGGCGATGCGGTGATTGACCAAATTCACAATTCTAGGGCTTGACTTTCGGTATAACCTCTGATACTCTAACGCCAATGAAAGAACTATTTATCCTGATTAACGACAAGTTCGCCTCTGCCGCTTGCGGCTCTTGGACGGCGAGTGAGCCTCACGATGGAACGCTCTCTAGCATGAGGAGTGCCGTTAAGCGACTCAAACAAGCTTGTCCCTATCCTCCGGTTGCGCGAATCCAATTCGCTGACTAATTTATCGTGACACGTCTGCCAAACGACGGGAGCAATCCCGGTAAAAATCCGCCACGACACGGCTTTGGGTTCTGAGCTACTGAAAAGAAGAACATAACAACGCGACACACCCGCACAAACCATATATTCGCCAAATGAATGACCCGCCCTAAATAGCCTCATTATGTCCGGTATTGACAAAAAGCCAGAAACACTTTGATAAAAGAGAAAGGCCCAAAAATGAAGTTCTAACTTGTAACAACTTCGATTCAGCCCCCGACATCGGGGGTTGAGTCTTTTAACGGTTTGCAATCTTGTCGCAATTAAAATAGAGTAAAAAACAAGTTGACTTTTTAGTGTTTGGTGATATTGTCTAGGCATGGCTTACACACAAGACATTGCACAAAACGAAAGCAAGAAGCTGATTCGTAACCACGTTGCCCAGCTATTTAGCTCTTGGCTGAAAAACAGTGACGGGGACGTGAAGACAGTAACGCTCCCGTCATGCAATTGGCAACTGGAAATGTTCATCGCCAATCTTCTCGCCATGTCGGGGCGCGGGGGAAGCATGGATTGCCGGGAGAAAACTCCTTTCGGTCAAATTCCGTCTGAACTTGTAATTAAGTCCCGTTCGGCTGCTCGACACTTAGATTATAGGATTATTGGGTCGCCGACTTATTTTAATTTTGGGTTGGATTCTGTGGACATGGCGAAAATGATTCGAGAACATATTCTGACAGCCGCAGTCAAGCCACTTGGTATTTTCTACAATTACGGAACCGATGGCGGAGAGTTTTCTTTTGACAAAGATGAGCGTCCAACCTTCTACTACGCTGACTTGTGTGGGTTTCTGCCCAAAGAGCTTGTCAACCAACTCGAAAATTGTAAGAAGGGAGACTTGATAGTTTTTACCGTCAACTCTGTTTGTCGCACTGGATACTGGCTTGATATGGAAGGGTGCGAGACTCCGCAAGACAGGTTGCGCCGTCAAGTTGAAACTGTTAGGGAGCGTCTTGAAGCTCTTGACCTCTGCCCTAAGATGGTCTATTATTCTGAGTATGAAAACGGTGGGACAAACGCTTCTAAACTTGCGACATTTGCGTTTGCTTTGGGTTGTAGCGTGAAGTCTATTAAAGGGATTAGCACGATTAAAAGCCGCGCTCCGAAGGCCAAACGTAAGTTTTCCGATGAAGCTTTGAAAGAACTAGCCAAAGTGAGCGATGATTTTCTGCGAGGCTTGTTTGACAAGAAAACAGACCCTTATGGCTACAAGTTAGCCGGGTTAAAGGCTTCAATTACCCGCTACAAAAATAGGCTTGCCTTATCTTCAACTCCCTGCTAATCTATCCACAATGAAGGCTAAGATTGAATTCTGTTTGAACCTTTTGTTGGTGGTAGCTATTGTCGTCGGAGTTGTCTGGTCTTTCTTCTGGTAATTATGCACGGAAAATACATCATCTTTGAACGCAGGGGCTTGGAGTATCCAGTCCTCTTCCCTAATCACTACGTCCAACATAAGGAAATCCAAACTTGTGACAAAGTCGTGTCAGCGGGGTTTTTCTCCATTTGTGATGGGGATGTTTTTGTGAGTGGTAACAGCATCTCTCTCGGGGTTAATTCTCGCAAAGAAGACGCGGAGCTAATTAAAAAGCAACTTACCTCTTGACTTTCACAAACAAAACCACTAAACTCAAAACTATGGAAATCGCATTCAAACTCTTCTACTTGGCTGCTGCTTTGCTCGCGGGATTCATTCTCCCCGAACTCATTTTCATTCACGGGGCTTCTGCCTCTGGCAAGATGAGTAAGGTTCCTATGGGAATCAATCGCATCACTGCTTTCGTTGCTTTGGCTCTTGTTACCTACTTGCTCCGAAAGTAGGGCTTGACTTTAGGCTAAACTCTGCTATCTTCTCACCATGAAATCTAAAGAGATGGAAGCCGAACTCGAAGGTATGGGCCAAGCAGTTTATGGTCGCTCCCGTGCCGAGTGTTTCAAAAATCTCACTTGTATCTCCTGCGGGCAAGATGCAAGTCAGTTTGTTGACGCTATCAGCAAGAAGGAGTATGGCCTTAGTTGTCTCTGTCAATCTTGTCAGGATAAAGCGTTTGCGGAGGAATAAGGGTAAGGTCATTCTTCTCACTCAATTCATAGCTCAAAGCTACCTACACCGCAACCGTCAAGATTTCCGTTGACGCGGGGCTAAACTTGTAGTAATCTTCTCAAATGACCGTCACAAATAAGATTCTCGAAGCAAGAGCTTTCCTCCGAGCGGCTCACGACTCAATCAAACAAGTGAGAAAATACACGGGGGAACCGTATTTCCACCATACTGAGGCTGTCGCCGAACTTGTCGCAAGTTATGGAGGTTCAGAAACCCTTATCATTGCGGCACTTGCCCACGATTATTCGGAAGATGTGACCCCCAAGAATCCCTATTATTCTGAGAAGTTACTTCGTGAGGTAATTGGTGATGAGGCAGTGGGCATCGTGATTGAGCTAACCGATGTCTATACTTCTGAGAACTATCCTCATATAAACCGTGATGGGCGTAAGAAGCTAGAGCGTGAGCGTTTGGCGGGTATCTCCGAGGGAGGCAAACTTGTCAAAATTTTAGACCTCGTAGATAATACGAAGTCCATAGTGGAGCATGACCCCAGCTTCGCTCGCATATATCTCCAAGAGAAAGCGGCCTTGCTCCCGCTCCTACGCTCGCCCTACACCGAAGCGGCTTGGCAAGTGGCAGACAAGCAAGTAGCCGACGCCATGATTCAAGTCGCGTTAAAAAAGTAGTTGACTTTTTCGGAATCTGTAGTATTCTCTTAACACTGAAAGGCACAAGCCCACTGCGCGGCAGCAGTCAAAACGGGATAGCCTCAATGAAATCTAGCCGCACTTGCCAGCAAAATCCTCGCTGGTGAGTTTGCAGGGGGGACGCAGCCCCAAGTTGGTTAAGGCGAGGTTTCTAGTTGACAAACTAAGAAAGTCTGATATAGTGTTGACAGTTCTTTGAATGTAGTCCAATCGAAACTTGTGCATCAAGTAAGTTGCCGAGCTTGTCTCTAAACTCGGCTCTGGTTAGTGGTGAAACATTCTCTAAAAGAGAATGTAGTAATCTAGGAGAAATCCGAAACTGACTAGATTTTATCAAAGGGAATTAGAGTCCCCGATTGGGTTACATTCAGAGTTCTTTGAATCCTATTTCAAATGCGTCCTGAGTCCTTGGACTCTGGGATAGACCCATAAAATCGTAAGCTACATGGTGCGCCTGAGAGGGTTCCCAGAAGTGACTGTCAATCACGGTAGCGGGTGCAAAGAAGCTTGACAAACTCGCGTGCTTGGGATAGGATTCAGAGAATTTAATGGCAAGGTCGCCTAGTCAGTGATTGAAGGCTGTCTGAGCGGAAGTCCCGAGCGGAAGTCCCGCCCATAAAACACTCTCAAGACTAGGGAGTGGATGGTCCCGAGGTTAAAATCCTCGGCTTGCCAACCCTTTAATAGTGAAAAGAAAGCCCAAATTTCCTACTTATTGGTTAATAAGATTCTTCTCAGAATCGGGGGTTCAAATCCATTCTTGTGAGATTAAAGGGAAATTCGAGTGGGAAGCCGCAGAGGAGGCCGAGACGGTTGCGAAAAGTGTGAGAAGTAATGACTGGAGCTTGACCCCAAAATTTGGGGGTTGACTTTGTAGGTTCTTTCTGATACTCTTTTAACAGTTGAGCGCGTGACTGAATAAAAGGTCCGCAAAGGCGAGGGAGCTGATAATGTAAGCTACCTGCTAGAGTGCAGAGTTCAAATCCTGCCGCGCTCACCAAAATTTTAATGAAAACCTACACTAAATGCCCAAAGTGCAAAGGTCATGCTGGCATCGTTGGCCTTTGGTGGTGGTGTCTTGTTTGCGGCTTCTCTTGGAAACAGAAATAGTATGGTCAACGAAGCAATTAAAAATCTCACCCGAATGGGTTGGAAAGTCGAGAAGCATGGCAAGAAGTGGATTGCTGTTTCTTCTGGCAAGTTTCTTCACGACTACCGAAATAGCGACTTGTATTCGGATAGGCAACTCATTCGCTTGGCTAGGGCTGTCTATCACACTCCCGAGGGAAAGAAAATTGTGAAAAGAGTCCAACACAAACGCCTTCGTCGTCGCACCCGTCAGCAAATGCACAAGGAGGACTTCGATTCCATTTTTCCCACAATTAAAAATGGCAATAGTAAAGAAGACCCGTGGACCTACGATTAAAAAAAGGTTGACTTTTTAATGTTTTAGTCTATACTGTTTTCACTATGGACGAAGACATTGAACCTTGCGACGGTTTCCCCGGTTGTGGCGACGGCTCTGATGACCTCGCCGACTACAACGCCAACGAAGCGGATGACTACCGCAACGAGGGAGCGGAAGACAGTCACCTTGAATCCTCTTTCGAGGATAGGACTGACATAGGAGACGAATAAAGTTGACTTTTTAATCTTTTGTGCTAACCTCTTAGCATGAAGACCGCATTCCACGGCACCTCGGCTGACATTTTCAAGCAAATCTTGAAAGATGGTAAGCTGTCCACTTCACCCGCCAAGCGGAATTGGAATGAGTCAAACAATGCCGTTTACTTGTGGGCGTTTTTCGACTCTCAGTATCATCAAGACGAAGAAGAAAGGCGCAACGAATGCTTGTCAAACGCTACCAGCAGCGCGGAGATTCCATTAGTTGACTCGCAAGATTGCCGCCGAGTGGTTATGGAAATTGACGTTGAGGGGCTGGAATACCGCGACGACTGTTCTTGTGACAATATGGAAGGAGCCATTGAATGCTTTAATGAAATCCCCGTGTCCCGCATTGTCAGAGTATGGGTTGACCGCGAAGAGCTTTCTCCTTTCAAAACTATCATAATTAAGTTTCTTCTTAGCCATTCTCTTTTTGATTTTGACAATTCTCCTACCATCTCAAAGATGTCAGATTATATGCGGAAGCAAATCGAAAAGATGGAAGTCGAATGCTACTGGCAAGAAGAGTTCCAAGTTGAAGAAACCCCCAATTGGAAAGAGCTTTTTGGGGCTTGACTTCTCGTAAAAGTTTGCTATCATTCGCGCATGAAAAAAATCATCAAGTTCTACGTGCGGGAAGTGTATGGCAAGCCGCTGGAATACGTTGCCGATGAACGCGACGCAAAACTCTTGTGGCAATTAACGGGGCAAAAAACCATCAACTCAGTCATTCGTGAACTGATTCGCGACCTATCCAACGGGCAAATTGTCTTTGAGCAAGTGCTCAAGCCGTAGCTCCATGTTTTTAATACGGGGGCGTAATACTTATGAAAACTTTCTCATTCTTTCTGGGTAAGCCTTGGGGCAGGCCCAACCTCACCAAAAGAGTCACAATTAAAGCCCCCGACTTGGTTCAGGCTCGCCAGCAAATTTGTGACAACTATAAGGGATGGGAAGTTCAAATGTTCTGGGAAGATTACCCGCAAAAAAGAGGTTGACTTTTTCGGAAACCCTGCTAGAGTGTTGCCATGATTAACAACTTCGCACAAGCACTGACGGTTCGTCTCAACGAATACAAAGAGCGTATGGGCTACACCTATTTCCAGCGGTTTGATACCGTTGTCGAGATGGGTAAGCGTTACGCCAAGGTCTTCGCCATCGAAATCGCTGCGGAGGGTCGTCATCACTCTAGCCGCCGCATTGTGGCCTTCGTGGATATTGCCACGGGTGACATTTTCAAGCCCGCGAGCTTCAAAGCCCCCGCGAAGCACGCTCGCGGCAACGTCAACTCTCCGACCTTCGGGATGGAAGCGATTAACGAAAGTGGGCATGTTATTTACCTTCGGTAAAATAGGGCTTGACTTTTAATTCAGAAGCCTCTAAGCTCTAAACCATGAAAGACGAACTCAAGACACTACAAACCAACCTCCGCAACACTCTCGCCGCTAATGGCATCAAAGAGGGGAGCAAGAAGGCCCAAACCGCTGAATTCTTCTTTCTGCAAGGTGCTGCTGCTGCGGGGGTCAATCTTCCCATCATTTCCATTTGTGTCGCGTCGGGGAGGTCTATTCTCTCACTCGAATGAGCATCGTCTTTCTTGTGGCAGTTTTAGGCGTGTTATGGAAAGGAATAAATAAAACTTGACTTTCCCCTGATTTCTGCTACTCTCCGCAATATGAGAGAGCGGTTAAATATCGGGGACATGGTTTTCGCCAATGAAGGCCGGTTTGCCAACAAACTTGTCACCATTAAGCGGTTCGCCGAGACTGGTGAAGTTGTGATAGAATACCGTGGGCAGTGGGATAGGGTTGACCCGCTCACCCTTGAAGAGTCTCCTTTCAGCGAATAAAAAGGGGCTTGACTTTTTCGTTTTTTGTGGTAATCTCTAGCCATGATGTTTCACGAACAAGAAGAAGATAGGCTGGCAACCCCGCAGGAGGCGTGCCGGGAATTCGCTCACAACTATGGTTCTACTCGCCCCGAAAAGGCTTGGGTGCTGACCGATTTCGATACGTGGGAACCTAACCCTCATTACGCTGGTCCGCCCGTGCCTCACCCCGAGAGCGTGGAGTCCCAATTCGGCCTTCCTTACCCTCCAGCCGATGAAGTCGCCCCTTGTCCGGTGGTCGAGGTTACTTCTGAAAAAGATATTCCCTTTTAGGGCTTGACTTGTCTCAATCTTGTGATAAAGTGGCCCCATGAAAAAGTTCCGCATCATTAACGAAGGCGACGAAGATTGCAACCTGTGGGTTGTCCTTGACGGACGCGAGGCTGTCTTTTCTTCTCGCTCTTATTACCTCGCCCAAAAGTTTATTGTTGACAACGGCGGTTCACTCTGATACTCTCTCCACCATGCAAAACAACCTGTCCGCAAAAATCAAAGCCGTCAACCGGGTCCACGCCTACATCAAGGCCAAAGCCCCCGCCATGATTGAAGCCCTCAAGCCCTTCGTGGGCAAAAAGGTCTTCCTCGCGTCGGGCGAAGTCTCCGCAAAAGTGCGAGAAGTTCTCGCCCCGTTTTTCGCGGAAGCCCGCGAGCATAATGTCCAAATCTACCGCTCAAGCTCAATTTATTCGCTCGCCTTCGTATTCAAGGTGTCCGAGCCGACGGGTGAATTCGGCTGCATCTACCACGAAGCAAGCGTTTATATGCTTGACTTAGAGCGCAACTCGGGCACGGCGACAAAAGCCTATGAGTTCAACCCCGAGCATTTCCCTTCCAAGTTTCAAGAGACGGACATTCTCGCGCTCCGCAAAGAGCTTGAAGCCGCGCAAGCGGAAGTTCGCCGCCTTGAATCGAGCCTTGGCTCATTCCTCAACGTGCGATAAATTGGGGCTTGACATTCTCAACTCTTGTGATATAGTCACCGCCATGCAAGCAACCATCCTCGCCAACGAAATCGCAGTCCGCCACTCCATTCGCCCCGAAGTGGGCCGGGAATTCCTGACAATCTCATGCCCTAATGGGTGGGATGATGTCAAAAAACTGACAAAAAAGGTCTTGGCCTTCGATGGTCGCAAGTTCACCTTCACGGGCTGGAATTCGGATTCTTGTGAGTGTTTCTTCGCTCGCCCCTTGTCGGGCGAAGTTCTCACTGCTAAAATTGAGGCTTGACTTTTAATTCTCACCCTGCTAGAGTATGAACCATGAAAGCAATCTTGTTAGACAAATACTCTGTGGCTGGTTTGGGTAAGCGGTTCACCTTCCATAAGGGTCGCAAGTATGACGCCTCTCCTGCCGTCAGCATCCCTAACCAGAAAGAGCAGGGGTTGTATTTTCTGACTAAAAAGAGCGGGGGCTGTATCCTCCTTTCAACGGTGCGCGGAGAGATAAAAATTGAGGCTTGACTTTTTGGGAAACTCTGATAATCTCACCAGCATGAAAACGAAACTGTCTGTGCGAGTCAAAGCCCCGAACGGCGTGGGTGTCCTTGTCCTGCCCGAAGGTTCAACCATCACCCGAATCTTCCGCTCCGAAAAGAGTGGGAATTATCTCTGCGAGATTCCCCATGAGTCTCGCCCCGCGCAACCTTACCGGGTGCGGGTGACTTCCGCCTTCCGCGCTCCTACGGTCGCCACAATGGAGCGGTGGAGCAATGACGGGGTTGCTCGCTCCGTCTTGGGCAAGCTCGTTGAACCGGATGGTCACGACGAACACGGTTCGCCCTCTTGGCTCTTGGCCCTTGGGCTAATTTAGCCCTTGACTTTTCACGAAACTCTGCTATCCTCTTAACCATGAGCAAGACAATCGAAATCAAAAAATCAGAATGTGGCACGCTGGCTAGCTTCACACCACTCATCAACGGGAACATCGTTCTTCCTTGTGTGGGGGTCACTTGCTACGGCGAAAAGCAGATTGCCCGTGCGGGTGAGTATCTCGACATGGAGCTTCGTAAGGTGGGTCACACTCTGAGCGAGTTTGAATTCAAGCCTTGACTTTCGGTTTGGTTGTCCAGTGTTTGTTTGTGGGTTGGGAGCGCGGCGAAAACCGCGCTCTCCGCCTTTTCGGGGGTTTTCAATCTTGTGGGAAATATGGTTCAGGCGTAATATGGTAGGGCAACCCCGCAGGGAGGGAAGGCAAACTTGTGGGAATTTTAGGAGTCAGCGCAATATGGAATCTTGTGAGAGATAAAACCCCGGTTTTTAGTATCAGCGGCAATAGAATCGCGGGCGCAGGTCGCGACGCGGGCGCAGGTCGCGCAGTGCGCTACGTGTCCGTGCGTTATTATGTATAGTTGTGAGAAGAAAGATTTTCACCCCGATTCGGCGGCTTTCTTGTGACTAAAAAGCCCGGTTCCGGCCTGCCTTGCCGAAAGTGTGAAAAAAAAAGATGTTGACATTCTGATAACTTGTGATAAACTGTTTGCAAGCTGAGGGAAGAACCCAAGGCGAAACAAACAAAAACTCGGTCAAACAAAAAAACAGTATGCGTATCGGAATCCAAACGTCGGACTTCAACTACAACGTCATCCAGACCCCCGCGTCTGGTGTCAACACTCGCGAAGTGCTGGACATCATTGAAAGCGGAAACGGCGATGACGCAAGCAAGCTCGCCCTGATTCAGTCAATCATGCAAGCTAACAAAAACTCAGGGTTCTTTTTCAACCGCCGCGAAGACAACGGCGCGTATCTTGGTATCGTGTCAAAAGACTATTCAATCCTTCAAAACGCTGACTTGGTGAACGCCGTGGAAGAGGCTTTGAGCCTCCGCAAACATCTGGGAAGTTTCAAGCGTAACGTGGCAGTGATGGGGCAGGGTGAAAAAGTGGCCATTACCTACACGTTTGAAAGCTACTCGAAAAAGCTCGCTCGCGTCGGCGATTCCGTGGGGTTTTCGTTCACGCTCCGTAACTCTTTTGACCGTAACTGGCAGGCGGCCATTATCGGCGGACTTATCAAGTTGGCCTGCGCCAACGGTATGACAACGCTCGCCAAAGAACTCGCCCTTTTGCAGCGTCATTCCCACAAGCTTTCGCTCGCGTTCGTCGGGCAAATGATTGACAGGGCAATCCAGTCCTTCGACGGCTCACTTGCTCACTTTGAGCGCATGGCCAGCCTTCCCATAACGCAGCAGCAGGGCCGTAACGTCATCGCCTACGCTGCCGCGAATTACGATGTCGTCTCTCTCGCCACTGCTCGCGAAGTGTTCGCCATCTGGGAAGCTCCTACCTACAAAGAGGACGCGGAACGGAACATCATGAATCTGTATTCGGCCTTCACGCAACACTTGCGCGATGAGCCTTCCTACATGAAGTCTGCTCGCGTCGGCGATACCGTCGCGAAGATGTTCCGCGATGCGATTCACAAGGCGGAATTCATGGCGGAAATTCTGGCCGCTCGCGACACCGGAATGCTGATTGAAGTCTAGGCCATAGCCTACAGCGTAGGAGCGCGACACCCGGCGAAGAGCCGGGTGTTTTCTTTTCCCGGTTTTTACGCTCGCGCCGGAATAGAAACACGGCCCGGTTTTTAGACAAGGGCGGGAAGGTGCCGCCCTGCCAGCCTGCCGCCCTGCCAGCCTGCCGCCCTGCCAGCCTGCCGCCCTGCCAGCCTGACGCCCTGCCAGCCTGACGCCCTGCCATATACTACAGAGGGAAGGCCCATGAACGGAATTCATTCACCCATGAAAAAGATTCATGTTGACAAGTTCGCCGGTTTGAATTATTCTTTTCACAAGCTTGGACGTTCCAAGTGAAACAAAACAAAAAAACAAAGCAAAAAAATGAAAACACTGACCACCACCCCTAGCGCGAAGCTCGCCGACATCGCCGCCGAACTCGGCTTTGCGCCGAAAGAGGGTCAAACCGTGAAAGTCGAATTCACGGCCACAATCAAAGGCACGCTGTCAAAGGGTATGGACTACACGTCCGCCCAAACGTGTAACGCTCTTGGATTGGAAGATTTGGCCTTGGCTTTCGTCAGCATGGGCGCAACTAAAAACGCCGTCCGCAAAGCGGTTTGCCTTGCGGCCCTTGGCAAGCTCAAACTCTCCCAAGAGAAACAAGAGCTTGCCCGTGATTGCGTCGCTGAAATTCAAGCCATCTTCAAGCGTCTTCCGCAAGCCAAGCGGGAAGGACGCCGCACGGGTAAATTGACCATCACCCTAGACGCTGGCTTAATCTAAAACCACCGGCGCGAGGTTCTAACCCTCGCGCCAATTCAAACCAAAAAAAAAAAAAACATGCAAAATCAATTCGACACCCTAAACGCTGAAAACGCCATGCACGCCTACGCCAAGCAAGATTCCAGAGAGACAACGGACGGCAAGCCGTTTGACGCTCGCGAAGCATGGCAAGCCATGCGCCGCACCATCCGATTGCAGACGCTACGGGAAAACCGGCCTTTCGCCAAACGTGCGCGGAAGTCCGCCAAGATTGCAAACCGCAACGCTTGGAAATTGCTCCGCGCTATTCACGCGGAAATTGCGCCCAAGATTCGCGCCTTGCGCGGCCTTGAATACTTGGAAGCGTAGCAACTAGGGGAATCCCCTAGGGGATTCCCTGATGTGACAGGATGACACGGGTGCGCCAAAGTGGCGCACCCTCTTTTTTTGTTCCATGTGGAACATTCTCCCCGCAAAATTGTTCCACGTGGAACATATAGGGGAATCCCCTATAGTAGCGGAGTTAATGGAAAAAATTAGAACGCCTAATGACGCAGGCAGGCCACCGGGGGTTTTTCTAAATAGCCCCAAGTCAAAAAGCAAAAGTGTTCCTAAAATCAACTCATTATGTATGTGTGTGTTGTTATGTATATGGGGGCGGGGGCTTCGATAGATTAAAATTATCTTAAAATCTTGCCTTCGTAATAAACGAATGGCCGCGTTTAAAAA
>JACCDR010392146.1_pt1 | contig 39303 bp, 55 predicted proteins | sample 7446431 | NCBI WGS metagenome assembly JACCDR01 (sample SAMN15323443, study PRJNA562643) | freshwater metagenome | isolation source: river surface water | place: USA:Blue River Watershed | collected 2017-08-17
AAGCGGGGCAGCATGTCCGACCACGGCACAGGCGCGGACGCTTGCCCGCGCACGCTGCGCCACTGCGGGCTCAAGAGCCGGGTGTGCGGCACCAGACGGGCCTCGGCGGTCAAATGCAGGCTGGAGCCCTTGGTGCACAACTTGCCGAAATTGGCCGGGTGATCGGGGTCGCCTCTGACCCCCGTGATGCGCTGCCCGTCGGATTCGATCAACACCCCGCAGCCCACACCGCAATACGGGCAGGTGGAGCGGGTGAGGGTGCTGGCGCTCATGGCTGGCGCGTCAGGGGCACGAAAAGTAGGGAGGTAGGAGAAACTGGACGGTCAGCACTGGGAAAAAACGGCCCTAACTTTTTGAAAAACAAGGGGTTAGGCTGAAAAGGCCAAATCCTTGAATTCCGGACAGATTTAGGGGTTCTGTGGGGGAAAAATAGGCGAAAAGTGCGGGAAATTAATCGTGGAAGTTGGGTTTATCCCGCATTTAAAGGCCCGTCAAACGGGCTTTAATTTTTTTAGGCCGGTCAAAATTTAACCGCCGCCTGCAGCCGCCCGGCGCTCCAAGTAGTCCTGCACCAAAGACTCCACCGCCGATGTTGCCCGGTCGCTCAAATCGGCATTGGTTGCCGGTCCGACAAGCGGGAAATAAGCACGCGCTGGCACGCTGACTTTGCGCCCCCGGCCAGCTTTGCCGCCAAATTGGTGGATCGCGGCATAAGGCAGGCCGCTGCTGATCATGGCCGATTGCGCATCGTGACTGGCCTGCACGCTGCTTGCAAGCTGCCCGGTGACCTGGAGCATTCGACCAGGCCAGGTCCCCTTTTTGGTACGGCGCGCGATTGTCCGTTTGGAAAGCCCCGGCCATTTGCCCTCAGGCCCGGCCTGATCCTGCAGGTGCTGATTGACCTCGGCGCGCATCTCTTGCGCAATGCCAGCCATGAGCGGCGATGCGTCTTTGATGCTGGCACGCAGCCGGGCCAAGGTGGCGGCGAGGCCACGGGTTTGAATCTCTACTTGAAACATGGGCTTGCCCCCCTTAAAATTGCGACTCGGTAAGCGGTGTGTGTGCTGGCGCTTGGAGATGCCGCCTTTGGCTTAACGGTCATTGACTTCCTGGTTCGAAACCAGCGCCGCTTACCGAACCCTCACAAAGCTGCCTTTGAGCAGCTTTTCTTTTATGAGGGCGTTTTTCATTTGATATGCGCTTGCCACTTCTGGGGCGTGAGCTTGTGAGCCTTTGTTATCGCTGACCCTAACGACCAGCGTTATGGTGAAACTGTCAGTGCCGGACGGCATGGCATAGACAAAAGCTCTTTTTGCGACATCCCAATACACCGCCTCCGCCTTCGCCAGTTGCATCGGCACCCCCAGCCACTCCTCCCTGCTCAGCGCGTCTCCATCAGCTTCATGCCGCTGCGCTTTTTTGCCGACAATGAGCCGGTCCTCGACAAAAATCACCGGGCTGGGCGGCTCAAGGCCGAGGCCCTTGGCGTGCGCAAGCTCAGCGGCTTGCATCACTCCCACTGTCATGGCTTGACCTTGAGGCTTGCCGAACTCGTATGAGTTGGCCACGAATGACCGCCATGCTTTGACCCGCGTGGGGCTGACCACCAGGGCCTGGGCTTGCTGCAGTGCCTTGGCCGCATCCGCGCCGCCCTGCGAATAAGCCTGCTGCAGCTTGGTGGCGCGCTGCACCAGGACCTCATCCATGATGTGCGAGCTGGCCGGGCTGCTGTTGAAACCGGGATCCGGACCCACCCAAATGTCCTTGCCTTTGGGGCCTTTTGTGTAGAACCCTTGGACGGTGGTTTTGCGGGCTTCGCCTGTGGCCTTGTCGACGCCAAGGTCAATTTGCCGCGTTTGCAAAATGCCGCTGGTGTCGGTCGGCTCAATGCCCATGCTTTTGAGACGCGGGCGGCTGATTGGGCTCGTGCGGCAGCGGCAGTTGTAGCCCATGGGCGGCCAAGCGACCCGCGTAAAGCCGTCGGTCAGCGCGAACACCTTGCCGTTGAGTGCCCGATGCGCCGCACGGGTTTTGCCGTCGAGCACGGCCACCCACTGCCAGTATGGGTGCGTGTCAATCGCCTGCATGGCCTGCTTGTAATGGCCCGCCTGGTAGGCCGATTGCATGTTGGTGCGGTAAATCGTGCGTAAGCGCCTGGCGCTGCCCATTTGTACGCGCTCGGCGTTGCCGTCGCTGTCGACAATGACCTGCTTGCCCCACCAGCCAAGCTCCTGCAGCTTGGGGGTCAGTGCCTTGACGAATTGCGCCTCGGTTTGCCCGGTCTTTGCCGCACCGACCACCGCAGTGCGCAGCTCGCGCAGCACGTCCATGCGTGCCACTTTGGCCACCGTGAACGCGCGTGCATGCGCTTGATCAAGGGTGTCTTGCCAGCGCCATCCAAAGCGCAGGCCCTTGCCCTCCAGGTACGCGATGGCGTCTTTGGGAGGCATGCGAAAAGCGGCCAGAATGTCCGCTTTGTCCAGGTCAGCAGGTCCGGCCATCATGCCGCCCCTTGGCCGCTTTGCTCTAGCTGCCGCTCCAGCCGCCCCAGCACCTCGGCCACGAAGATGATGCGCGTCAAGCGCTCCTGCAGCTCTGCGTCGTCGGCTGCGGGCCAGCGCTCGGCCAGGGTCTCCAGCAGCTGGGTGTCTTGCGCTCCGCTGTGAATGTCGCGCAGCAACTGCGCCAGCCAATCTGCGCCCTGGTCCTCGCTGTCGAGCAAATCATCCAGCGCGCCGTCCAAGGCCTGCTGCAGCCGCACATCAAAGCCCGCCGAATCGGCGGCGCGTGAGAGCGCGGCCACCCGTGTCGCGGCAGCTTGGGCTGGGGCCTGTTGGATCGCCTGCAGCACCTCGGCCTTGTCGTCGGCTTTGGGGATGCGCAGCATCTTGTGCGCGTAATCGATGTCGATGCGCATGCCCATGCCAGCCGCTTTGCTGAGCACGTCCACCAGCTCGGCTTTGTCCTCCGTTTCGCCGTCGTCAAAAACGAAGGTGGGCAGGCGGTCCTGCGCAAACATGCCGTTGAGCAGCGCAATCGGATGCACAAGCTGCTGGGTGATGGTGGGGCAAATTTGGCGCAGGTCGTGGGCCAAAATCTCTTGGCGCACCTCGTTGTGAATCGCGCCCAGCGCATTGGTGCTGGTCTTGCCGTCGGCTTGGCTTGTGAGCGTGCCGCCCAAAATCGCCATCGACTGCTTTCGCTCCCAGTATTCAATCGCGCTCAAAAAGTCGGTGACCGTGCCCTGTTTGGTGGCCTGCACAAACTCGATGCTCATGGTGCTGGGCACCACGCCAGCGCCGTCGTTGCCGATGCCCCGCACGGCGCGCAGCAGCTCGTCACGGTCGCTCTTTTGCAAGCCTGCTGGATACTTGCCCAGGCGCAATGGCAAGCCGTACTTCTCCAGGAATTTTTGCATGTCCAAGGTGTTGTAGGCCTTGTATGCATACGTCCAGGCCAGCACCCGGAAAAGCGCCGCTTGCTCAATGTACCCGCTCAATGAGCGGTGCTCATGCACCACCCACCCCATGGGCCGCAGCGCCTCGGGCAAGCCCGATTTGTTGACGAACTGCACCGCCCCGGTCTCGCGGTCGACGCGCAGTTGGTATTGCGGCACATAGTGCAGCGCTTTGGGCAGCCAAGTGCTGCCCGTTCCCCACTCGATCTCGTGCGCGGCCAAGCCTTTGCCGACCGCGTCTGAGGTGTCATAGAGCGCGTCTTCGAATCGGGGGATTGAACCGATCATGTCGGTCAGCTCGGTGACCCGGTCAAGCTCCGACTGGGTTGCGTCCTTGGGCGGCGTGAGCTGCCAAGGCAGGCCCGTGATCGCACGGCGGCGCTTTGCCAGCTCCGCATAAATGTGGGGGTCCTGCGCTTCGATGAGCATGAACAGCTTGGCTTGCTCGTCGATGTAGCCGGTGTCCGCTTGCGAGAAAGCCGCCGCCAGGCGCGAAGGGTCCAGCGTTTGAACGCCCATGTAATTGTGCGACTGGTCAGACCCGGCGCGGGGGCCAGCTTGCACCTCGCCCCTGGTGGGTTTGACCAATTTGTTGATGGCGCTGCTAAGAGCCGCCGCGAATTTATTGCGCATGTCTTTGCCTTAAAAAAACACCGGGATGAGTCATGGAGGAAAGTGCGTCAGCACAATCATCACCAAATGCAAAAAGCACGGTACCGGCTCCGCATCGACTGCGTTTGTGCTTGTTTTCATGGCCTGGCGTGAACTCGATGCGGCCCGACAAAAAGAACATGGCCGTAGCCCTTTGCATGGCCAATTGGCACCAATGGGCATCCGTCCGGCTGAAGACCAGCGCAATGCCGTTGTTGTGCGCCACCATGCGGGACATCCACGCGGCTGTTTGTGGGCCGTATGGCGGATTGAGCCAAACGCGACCATGCCAAGGCTGCTTAAGGCCATCGTCAAAAACAGTGTACTTTTTGGCGGCTGGTACTGCCGTCTCATGATCATGTGGGCTTGATGGATCCAGATCAAATGTCAGAGCGAGCTGATCAAACACCCAGGCAGGCGTGTACCACTCCACGCTCTTGTGTTTGTTACCAGACGGGGTATCGCCGAAAAATCCGCTCATCGTGCAGACCTCTAAATTGTGCCGGTCGTTTTGTGCCGATCGCCGAGATGTGTGGCGGCGCGTGCCGCTTTTGCAATTGGGTTAGTCATCGTCGTTCCAACCGGGTTTATAAAACTGCGTGCCCCTGCCCGAGCGTGTCAATTTGCGGCCCCCGCCGACGCTCTCGTAGCGCCATTCGCCGCCGTATTGGCGGGCAATGCTGTAGAGCATCTCCAGCGCATCGGGGCCGTCGTCGTGATCGGCCTCCGGGTAAAACTGGAGCTGCTCAATCAGCGTGGTTTGGTGGTGGTGCACGCGGATCAAGCCGTTGACCACATGCGGCTGCAGCGACATGATGCGCAGGTCTTTGTCATGCTGGTGCAGCACCGGCACGCCTGGGAAAGCAATCTTTGCCAGCGCCGCACGTTTGACCAATTCGTCGGCGAAAAATGCCTGGAACTGCACCGCCTCCACGCCCCAGGCCAGGCAGTTGTACTGGCGCTGGTATTCGATGGCGCGGGCGATGATGATGTCCGGCACCTTGCGGCCAATATCGGCCTCTATCACATCCAGGCGCATGGTCTCGCGGTGCAGGCCGCCCACCAGAATGGCCGAGGGGTCGCCCCGCACCGTGCCGCCTTTGCCCAAGCTGGGGTCAATGGAACCGAACATGAGCCAGTCGCTGCGCTTGTCCACCCAAAATTGCAAGGTCTTGAACGGCGCGTTGCTGTCGGTGCCCGCGTCGTTTTGGTACTCCTGCGAAAACGCCTTGTGGTCTGTAGCGCGGATGCACATGAGCCGATACAGCCCCCGCACCTCGGGCCAGCTCACGGTTGCACCCGCATCCATGGCCGCTTTGTTGGCCGTGTAAAAGGCCTTTGCATCGGCTTCAAACTGGGCCTTTTCATCGTCGGTGCCAGTGCGGGTGTAGAGGGCCTCCCACTTGTCCCACAGGTCCATGTTGTCGGGCATGCGCATGATGGCCTTGAACACCCGCTGCCGCCACCCCGGCGAGCGGCCCACGCGGTTGATCGCCGCGTCATAGTGCAAGCTGGTACCCACCCAAAAAACGTCCATGCCACCCACAGGCGGGGCCAAGCCCAGCACGCTGGCCGTGACGAATTTTTGCGTCTTGTCGCGGCCCGCCTTTGTGCGCACATGCTCGTCGTTTTCGAGGTCGTCCAGGAACACCAGGTCGGGCCTGTACGGGCCATGCTTCATCCCGCGCAGCTTTTTACCCGTGCCGCCGATCCGCAGCTTGATGCCGCCTTTGGTGATCGCCGTCGTGGCCTGCCACACCCGGCCCACGCCCACAGCCTCGGGAAAGTCTTGCGCAAGCCGTGGGTTTGTGTCGAGCTCTGCCTTGATGCTCTCCAGCATCTCGGCGGCTTGCTCCTCCGTGTTCATCACGATGACGATGAGGTGCTTGCGTGCCTTGCGTGCAATGCCACACTGCTTGATGCCCACATCGTCCAGCCACTTGGCGCGGCAAATGCTCCATAAGCTGCCGAGCTGCGTCTCGTAGGTCGATTTAGCCTCGCCACGCGGGGCCTTGTGCACCTCGCGGGCGTCTGTTTCGCCGTCGATGCAATTGGGCAAGCGTTCAAATACAAACTTTTGAAAAAGCGAAAAGTGAGGCGTTGGGGCGTAGTGCGGGAAGTACGTCTCGCAAAAATATTTGTAGTCGACCACTGCCCGCTCGCGCCGCATGCGACTGGCTGCAGGGTCCGTTTCAAAAGCCTCGACCTCCAGCTCAATCTGCTGGCGCAAATCCTCGCCGAGCTTTGCCAGCTCGCGCTCGAATTCGCGCCAGTTTGCTACGGGATCGATGTCGGGCGTTCCCATCACGCCCCCCCATGCCGCTTGCCCAGCAGCGCCCCAATTGCGTCAAGTTCGGGGTGTAGCGCTTTGAGCGCTGCCGGGTTTGCAACTTTGAGGTGCTCGACAATGATCTTGAGCGTGTCCAGGGCCACCGAGAGGCCGCTGTATTGCGGGTTGATCTTGCCGAACGCTTTTGAAAACTTGCTGTATGCGTCCGCGAGCTGGGCGAGCAGGAGGGCCTTCTCGGACGCGGCCAAATCACCGTGCTCAATCTCGCGTGTAGTGACCACCATCTGCCGCGTAAAGTCCTCGACCATTTGCTTGAGCAGGTCGCCCGCGCCTTGCTCACTGACCTTGTATGCGGTGCGTGCGGTGTCCCAGTTGTCGCCCTTGGCCTCGGCCCGCGTTTTCCACTCGCGGGCGGTGTCGTAGCTCACGCCCGCTGTGGCAGCGGCACCATTTAGCGGCATGCCCTCAATGTAGAGCTTGCGCACTGTGTCGCGGGTGTCTTGACTGTGGGCCATGGCTTACTTGCCCAGGTGCTTGATGATCTCGATGGCCCCGGCAACAATGCCGCCCGTCAAGCCGCCGCCCATCGCACTGACCTTGGCCACTTTTTCAATCAGCCGCTTGTCCTCGGCCTCCAGGTTGTTGACCCGGCTGCCCAGGCTGTCAATGCGCCGACCGATTTGATCCGTCTGATCGCGCAACTGCGACGCAAAGCTTTGCTCCACGCGGGTGATGCGGTCATTGATCGACTCTTCCAGGCGCTGTATGTCGCGCCGCAGCGTCTCATAACGCTCGCTGTTTTGCTGGTTGAGCACGCGCATCTCACCGCGCATCTCGCCGATGGCGTGGAGGATGGCACCGGTGTCCGTGACGGCGTCGCTTTTCTCTTGCCCGCTCATGCCGCCCCCTTGACTTTTTCGACCGTGCGGTATGCGCCCAGGCCCAGCATGGCCGTCACCAGGCTCATGAGGTAGTCGCTGGCCAGGAGAGGCGGCGACTGCCAGCCTTGGTTTGCGGAGAGCCACACCAGGAGCGGGTAGCCCAAGAACTGGTAAGCCAGCGCGAACCCGCCCACCCAGCCAATGAATGGCCGCCAGTTGCGCTGCATGGCGCTGCCCCCGGCGTCGGTCTTGTTGACCTCGATTTGCGCAAGCTGGAGCTGCACCTGGGCGTCCAGCTGGGCCAGCTCGCCGCGTTGCTGCAGCTCCAGCAGGCGTGCTTGTGCCTCGGCCTGCTTCTCGGGGTCGGGCCAGATTTTGGCGATGAGGCCTTTGGCCGCGTCGGTGATGAGGGGGAGGAGTAAGGGGTTCATGGGGTGACCTCAAAAAACAAAGTCAGGGGTAAAAAACACGCTTGCCGCTGCGTGGCGGCTCGTCTTGGAGATGGCACCAGCCTTTGGTTGCCGAGGGATGCTCGAGCCAAAAGCCGATGCGCTCAAGCTCGGGCAGGTGATCCATGCACCAATCGTCTAACTCGCCGTCGGGGTCGTAGAGGTCAATGGCCCGCGCGCGCATGTGTCGGCTGTACACCGCCGCGCCGGGCGTTGCAGCGTTGACCGCCGCCGGACGCCAGCCGCTGGAAATGACCGACCGGGTTGTTGGCGAAGCCTCCAGGGCCACACCATCCAGCACAGCAGCGGTCAACAAGGCCTCGGTTTTGAGCAGCAGATCGGCTGCAGCATTGGCAATGCCCATGCGCTCGAATTCGGCCCTGTGCTCAATGTCACGCCCCCGCAAATATGCGCGCAGGTCGAACTTGAGACCGCGCAGCACGGCGGCAATGTTGTTGTGGTTGATCGTGGTCACATGGCGCCCCCCAAAGCAAAAAGACACTCAAAAGCTAAGAGCCTTGAGTGTCTTTTGCGTGACCGTTGCGGTCACGGGGTGAAGTGGTTCGCGGGGCTTATGGCTTCCCAGCCGCTTGGAACAATGCGTAGAGCCTGGCAAGCCTGAAGAGGTGCATTGTCGCGGCCAGAACCAAAGCTATGGAATACAAAAACAGACCGTAGCCTACGGCACCTCCTATGGTGTTAAGTGCGGGTAAAAGGTGGCGCACAGGGTCCATGATTGGGGTGTAAAAGTACAGGCCCTTGGAGACAATGGCAAAAGCCAATGCAGACGCCTGAATCAGAATGAAGTGGACGAATATTGCGCACGCTTGCACATAGTCATTTACTGAGCTGTCTGGCCCCGGCTCCGCCAGAAGTTGCCTGAATTTTTCATCACCGAACCCAACGAACATGGCGAAGCCACCCAGCGTGAACCCCAGTAGATTTGGCAACACCGATATGCTTTGATCCCACCAGCCGATATGCTCTTTGTCTGTCTGGAAAAAGCTCGCATCGGCCCATATGCTCACGGTCGGCAATAACAACAGCAGCGCAACGTGCAGATAGGGTGATCCCTTAAGCGTGGCAAAGCCACCATAGGCTCGCCAGTAGCCATGGAATACATCTGCAACGCCTGCGTATTGTTTGGGCGGTTTCATTTACTCCTCTTCTACGATGGTTTGCCTCAGCACGTCATATGTGCTTGTAAGTTGTGACTCCACAATGGCCGGGTACTTGGCAGGACGCGCTTTTGTCGATTCTTCGCGGGGTAGGCCGCTTGCGTCATAACCGCGCGCGATTACGTGACCATTGTTGGCTGAAGCAGTGGCTGTTTTGCGCAGGTCTTCGTCAGGGGTAAGCCCTTCATTTTCAGACGACGTGTACGCCTCTACCGCCCTGTTTGCGTTGTTACGCCGCATTTTGTCTTTGATCCTTTTCTCCATTTCGCTACCGTCATCATTGGGGCGGTTGAACACCATGGTCAATCTGGTAATTCTGTGTATTGAAAACACCTCCTCAACCGCCTTTTTGTCTGGCGTGACTGTGACATTCACTTTGGGCAAGTTGTGCTTTCTGCATGTCATGTCAAACAGGTCTTGCAAAAAGCGTTGCGCCACACCCGGCCCCATGTTTATATGCCGGTCTTTGCTTATGTACCAGAAGCGATGTGATTCGGGGCGAAAAATGAAGTTGATCCTGTCAAGGTTTGGATGTAGGTGTGACGGTATCGCGGCGACAAGCTTCATCTCATCTTCCTGGGCGGGCTCCTTTTTGTCGGCGTTGAACCAGCTGGCACCTGGGTCAATTCGCGTGAATCTGTAAATTTCCCCGCTCAGCTCGTTATTCTTCAATGCATCCCTTGCCCCATAAAGCGCGCCAAGTTGGTAGCCGTCCGAGCGGCCCCGCTTGAAAATGTGCTTCAAGTGGTACGCCCTTGTGAGCAAGTCTACATACCCGCCGGGGCTGTGTGGTTCGTGCATCGCCACATTGAGTTGGCGAATCTCAACCGTTCTTTTCATGGAATGCTCCTGTGCTGAGTGGTAAGAAAATAAGCGCGCCGTGTCATGGTTTTGTACCCCTTGCAATAGCGTCCAAGTACTCCCCCGCCAGGTTGATGGAAGCCTCCAAGGCATCGGGGGCCAAGGGGCCGCAGTCCACCTTCACATTGCCCTCGTCGCCCGCGTCATATTGGCGGTGGTTTGACGCCTTGATCACAAGCCGCCACGCGCAAGCGCGCATAGGGTCTTTGGCTTGTCCTGGGTAAGGCATCGTCGAATAACCATAGGCAAGGTTGCGCTGCGCCTGGTAGTCGCCCGCCATGGCCATAAGCGCGACCCCGTCTAGCTCGGCTGTGTCCGTTGCCGTGGCCTGAGGCGCTGGCGGCTTGGCGGGCTGGTCGCCGCATGCCATGCAAAGGCCGATCAGCCCAATCATCACGATGCGTTTGATCACGTTTGCGCCCCTTCTTCAATGCGCCGCAACGGTCTGCAGCAGGGCCAATATCCCCGCTTGCACTGATGGCGGGCACAGCCTGTATTTGTCAATCAAGGCCACTTCTTTGGGGCTGATTTGTGCCGCCAAAGTTTGCCCGACCAGGACATAGGGCACGTTCACGCCGATCTCCGCGACCAGGGCCAGATATGACGCGTCCGGACTGCGCTCCCCGGCCTCGTACTTCGCCTGGGTGTTGCGCGTTATGCCCGCTCGCCCCGCGAAATCTGCCTGGCTTAGACCGAGTCTTTCGCGTTCGCCGCGTAAGCGTTTGCCGATGCCGTTTTCCATTTTTCGCCGATCAAAAAAAATTTCGCAAAAGGGGGATTGACATGCACTGCTTTGAATGCATAATTGCATCCAATTGCATGCATATTTAAAAGGAGCATTGCACCATGCAGAAAGCAACGAAATCCCCCGAAAGCGTCAAGCGAGAGCTGCGTCAACAGGGCAAGACATTGAAGGAGTTTGCCAAGGAACACAACTTTCCCGAAGTTCAAGTGTACCGGGTGATGAACGGAACGATCAAGGGGACGCGGGGCCTGGGTCACCAGATCGCGGTCGCACTTGGCATCAAGTGACCCCGCATTTGCGGGATTTTTTCAACAACCTTTTAAACCTAATTTAAAGCCATGGACTCAAAGCTACTTGCCGAACTCGCGGCCCATAAAGCGATCAAGAACGTCCGCTGGGACATCGATAGAAAAGTGAACGACATGCGTCAAAGAGGCGTGCGGATTGAAACCTCGTACGGGGAACTCGATCTGGACCCCGCCGATAGCCTGCGGGTTGCCGAATTGGTCGAGCAACTGCTGGCCGCAAAGCTTGCATTGCTCAAGCCCGCCGCGCCCACTTTCATGATGCTCGACAACGGCGCGGGGTACTCCAACGCCGCAATGAATCAATTGCGGAGCCCATTGGGCCAAGGGGCCGCAGCATGAGCAAAAAAGACACAACCCCAGTTGAAGCTGCATCAAAACGGCAACCGGTTGCCGTTTTGGATGAGTTGGAAATCGGCAACCAGGAGGCGGAGCTTGCCGCTTACTTGGAGGTCGATCTGATGGCCCCGGTCGGTGTGCTCAAGGCCCGCATCCGCAGCGATGCTGAAACCGGCCTGCGTGTGCTGCTGTCCATGGGCCTGCGTTTGATGGCCCTCAAAGCCGCGACACCCCACGGCGAATATGAAGACGCCTTGAACGAGGTGGGCGTGTCGCCACGCGAAGCCCGCAGGTCCATGCAAATGGCCCGCGCCTTTGCCGCCGAGACTGACGTTTCCCGGCGTGAGCAGATTCTGCACCTTGGCAAAACAAAGGGGGTGGCGCTGCTTGCCGCGTCCCCGGCTGTGCGCGACCAGATTCTTGGCGACCCTGAGTTGGCGGAGGAAGCCGCCGAGGCGTCCAGGCGGGAGCTTGAAAACACCGTCAAGGCCCTGGAGGGCAAGCTCAAGAGGGCACAGTCGGACCTAAACGACGCCCAGCAAATCAACCAGGGCTTGACAAAGAAGAAGCTCAAGTCTGACCTGCGCGCCGACACCCAGTTGGTGCGTGACGAGTGCCTGCACCAGCAGGCGCTGGTGGAGTACGGCGCGCTGGCACTCAAAAAGGCTTGGGATGCCGTGCAGGCTGAGGACCACACATCGCCCGAGCACGCTTTGCGGCGCGATCAAATTGTGCACGCTGCCCGCGCTGCAGCCGTCGCGGCCACCCAGGTGGCCCGCGAGATTGAGGAGCAGGCCGAGGGCGTGGCGCTGACCACTGCCCACCTGCTCACCGAGGCCGAGGTAAGCGCCTGGGCCGCTGACTGGGAGACCATCCGCGCCGGTTTGCGTGCCAAAGACGCCGCCCGTTTTGACCGCCTGCAGCAAGACCTGCCCCGCGACGTGGGCAGGCCCAAGGGCAGCGGCAAAAAAGGCCAAGCCGAGGCTTAAGCCATGAGTGCACTGCGCAACACATTTATGCAGCCGCTTGAGCCAACCCAGCCCCACCAGCCCCTGGCGGTGCGGCCCACCAGTCAAGTGATCGCCCTGCGTCAGCGCGACCCATGGCGTGAGGCGTCCGAGGGGCAGCGTGCGGTGGCCATTGCGCGCATGGACGTTGTGCAGTACCTGATGGGCCTTGAGCGCGAGGGCCGTAGCGCCAACAAAGCCGTGCAAGTGATGCTTGCGCGTCAGTCGCTCAAGCAGCTTGCCCCGCACATCCAGTACGCGCTGACCACAGCGGCAAAGGCCGGGCGTGACGCGCCCACCAGGGCCACCATTCTGGAGTGGCGCAAAGCCGTCCTGGAGGGCGCGGGCACCCGCGAGCTGCTGGAGCAACACAAGGGCCGGGTTGTGCAGTCAACCCCCACATGGTGGGGGCCAGCGATTGAGCGTTTCAACCAGCCCAGCAAGCCGGACATTGCCCAGGTGCACCGTTGGCTGACGGAGCAGGAGGGCTTTGCTTGCACCTATGAGCAAGTGCGCGCCTACCTGAACAGCGTTCCGGCGATGCTGGGCCGTCACAGCCCCGCACGCCTGGGCCGCAACCTCTACAAACTGACCCAAAAAGCCTACATCAAGCGCAGCACTCAAAACGCGCTGCCCGGCGATGTGTACGTTGCTGACGGCTACCGCGCCGACGTTTACCTCGCGCACCCAATCACCGGGGGCATCTGGCGGCCCGAGCTGACCGTGGCAATTGACATGCGCAGCCGCTACCCCGTTGCATGGCGCGCCGACGAGCATGAGGGCACCTATGCCGTGCAAAACATGTGGTCCGAGGCGTTCGCGCGATGGGGCCATGTGCCTCCCTTTCTCTATGTCGACAACGGCTCCGGCCATAAAAACCGCTTGATGAGCGACGAGTGCGTCGGCTTCTACAACCGGGCAGGTATTCAGGAAGTGATCCACGCCATCCCAGGCAATCCGCACGGCAAAGGCTGGGTGGAGCGCTTTTTCCGGACCGTCCGCGATGACTTCTTGAAGGGCTGGATGCCGCATCTGTATTGCGGCGACGACATGGCCCCTGAGGCGCTCAACAGGACCGTTGCCGAGGTCAAGGCCGGGCGCATGCATCTGCCCAGCCTTGCACAGTTTGCCGCCGCCTTTGACGCCTGGATTGAGCGCTACGCAGCGCGCCCGCACCCCGAGGACAAGGCCCGCAGCATTGCGAGCATTTGGGCGGAGCTGGTGCCGCTGCCGCCCGCTGCCGACGTGTCCGAACTCAAGCGTCAGGCGGTGCTGCTGACCGTCCACAGGGGCATGCTGAAGCACGGCAAGCGGCAATACCGACACCCCGACCTGCAAGCGTTCAACGACGCGAAATTGCTCCTGGAATACGACCTGATGGACGACCGCATTGCAGTTGTCCGCACCCCCGAAGGTCGCTGGGTGTGCGACGCGCTGCTGCAGGTGGCAATGGATGCCATTGCACCCAACCGCTTGGAGGAAAAACGCCAAGCCCGCGCCGCCGATGCCATCAAGCGCCTGGAGCAAAAAGCGCAAGAAGCCAAAGCCCGCGCGGGCCTGCTGATCGACGCCGACGCCGTGGCCCAGGGCGCTATCGATGTGCTCGCTACGCCCAGGCTGTCCGCGCCCGATGAAGACATCGACCTTGACCTGCTGAACCATTTTTCAACCACCAACCCCGAGCCCCTGGAGGACCTATGACCGCCGCCCCTTACCCTGAGCACTACACCGCTGCCGACAAGCAGTTGATCGCCCGCATCACCCAGTGGATGGATGAGCGCAAATACAGCCAAGCCGCCTTGGCGCGTTTGGCACGCATCTCGTCAGCGTCGCTCAATCAGATTTTGCGCGGCATGTACCCGACCAGCCCCACCAAGATGCTGGCAAGCGTAGACAGCGCCATTGCCAACTACGACGACGGCGGGCAAGACAGCAGCGCGGCAGTGGAGACCAGCGTCTACAAGCTGGCGCACAGCGCCTGCGCAATGGCCCGGAAGTACCGCAACTTTGCCGTGCTCACAGGCTGGGTCGGCACCGGCAAGACATTTGCCCTCAAGCGCTATCAGCGCAGCAAGCCCAACACATGGATGATCGAGGCCACGCCCACCATGACGCCGCAAAGCCTTGTCCGGCTGCTGGCACGCACCGTGCTGGGCTCAGACCCCAAGGGCAGCATGGACGACAAGTTCTGGGCCGTGGTCAACACGCTGCGCAACACGGACAGCTTGATCATTGTCGACGAGGCGGAGACCCTGACAGACACGCAGCTCCATCTGATTCGCCGCCTGCGTGATTTGTCCAACGTCGGCATCGTCTTGGCGGGCACCGAGTGGCTGACCGGCTTGATCAAGCCCGAGCGCGGCCAGTTTGACCAAATCCGCAGCCGCTGCGGCTACTGGCCCGAGACCGTGCGCTGCATTACCAAAGACGACGCGGCAGCACTGACCCAAGCCAACTTGGGCACAGAGGAAGTGCCGGACGAAGTGATCGACCGCCTCTACGCCTACAGCAAAGGCAGCGCCCGCATGCTGGTCGAGGGCCTGCTCGCAGGCGTCAAAGAGTACCGCCGTGGCCGCGTCCTGGACGTCAAACTGGTGGACGCCGTCGCCAAGCAGGCCCTGTGCTTGCAAAGCATTGCGTAAAGGGGGTGGCATCGTGAAACACACCGACTGCAACATGACGCCCCTTTTCATCCCGCTCAAGCGTGAGTACTTTGAGGCATTCCGCCTTGGCACCAAGGTTGAGGAATTCCGCCCCGTAGGGCCTCGCTGGAACGCCAGTAGTTGCGTGGTTGGCCGCCCCGTAGTCCTAAGCCTTGGCTACGGGACAAGAAGCCGCCTACACGGCGTAGTTGTTGGCTACCGGGAAAGTGCTGAGCCGACTAAAACAGACGCATGGCTCAAGTGCTATGGCACACGCCAAGGGCTTGCAGCGTGCATCCGTGTGGAGCTGCGCGACAAGCAATCGACGCAGTCGGACCGAACTTGTGAGCAAGGCTGTGCTGGCTGCGAAGACTGCATTGACGACGACGGCCAAGACGACGACAGACGCTGCCAGCGCTGCGATGGGGATGGAGCAGACCCCCTTTCCGACTTCGCCTTGCCCTGTCCGCTTTGCCTAGGGGAGGGAGTATGAGCGCGCCAGAACCCTTGGATAAAGCAGCCCCCCGCGCCCGCGTGATGGACAAAATCCGCAAGTGCTTGGCGCTGGCTTCCAGCAGCAACCCGCACGAGGCTGCAGCGGCCATCCGGCAAGCCCAAAAGCTCATGGAGCTGCACGGCATCACTGAGAGCCAAGTGCAGGCCGCAAAGGCCTCTGAGTGCCTCAAACCCTCCGGTGCCAGACGCGCCCCGCCGGACTGGGAAGCCAAGTTGGCGAGCCGTGTCAGCAGCGCCTTTGGCTGCAGCTTGCTCTTTGTGCAATACCTGCGCGGCGTGTCCCAGTGGTCAATCATCGGCGTCGGTGCCGCGCCCGAGGTTGCCAGCTACGCATTTACGGTGCTCCTGCGTCAAGCCAAACGCGCCCGCCAGGAGCACATCAAGACAGCCCTCAAGCGCTGCGGGACGGCCTCAAAAACGCGCCGGGCTGACATCTTTTGCGATGGCTGGGTTGACGCGGCATGCAGCACCTTAGCCGCGTTTGCCCCCACGCCGCAAGACGCCGATTGCATCGCCGCGCTGCGGGCCGAACGCTACCCCGACACCCGCGCTCTCAAAACGAAAAACCGCAGCAACGGCAGGCTGACAAACCGTGACGTCGGCGACTACTTGCACGGGGAGTTATCGGGCCGGGGTGCCCAGCTGCACCACGGTGTTGGAGCGAATCAATCACCACTCGCCATAGGAGGCCAATTGTGAACCACAGCCATTACGTCTACATCCCCAACGCCATCCGGCGCGAGCAGCGACGCCAGCTCATCAAGCAGCTCAAGCGCGTGGGCGTTGTGCTTTTCGCGAGCGCCTGCGCCTTTGGCCTCTACATCTTGTCAGGAGCGCTCCATGCTTGACCTCAACAACATCCCCCCATGCATTTGGGGCCCAGTGATCGTGTTTGCAGTGATCGGCGTGATCGCCTTTGCCATGGTCGTGATCTTGATCGCCGCGATTTGGGGCGACGCCAAAACCTCCGAGCTGGAAGGTGATCCAGGTGCCCCCACAACCTGAGCTGCCCACGCGGCTGGTCAGCGAGACGCGGCTCGCTAACGCCATCGCGGCGTTTCGGCGGGCTGACACCAAAGACCAGTTGATTGAGCCAAAAGACAAGGCCAAAGCCATGGGCCTACTTCCCAAAGACATGGCCCGACTGAGAACCGAATTCGAGGCAGCAAAAGCCCGGATTGATGAGCAAAAACGAAAGGACAGAGCAAATGAGCATCGAACGTCAACAACAACTTGAGCAACAAAGGACAGCAACATGAACACCGAGACCATCCCCAAGGGCTACATGCAGCGCGCCGACGGCACGCTGGTTCCCACCGACAAAGTCAAAGCCATCGACTTGCAGCGCGACAAGCTTGTGCGCGAACTTTGCGCCGCAGCAGACCTGCAAAGCCGCACCCTGCTGGCATTCAAACTCACGACCGCACAGGCCATCGACAGCTTCGTCGAAGAGAGCGCCAAGGCCTACGACGTTGCATGGGGCGGCAAGCGCGGCAACCTCACGCTCATTTCGTTCGACGGCAAATTCAAGGTGGTGCGACAGGTGCAAGACTCCATCGTGTTCGACGAGCGCCTGCAAGCCGCCAAGGCCAAGATTGATGCGTGTATCAATCGCTGGGCCAAGGGCAGCAACGCAAACATCAAAGCCCTCGTCAACCAGGCGTTTGCCGTCGACAGCTCGGGGGCCGTCAGCCCCAGCCGCGTCCTGAGCCTGCGCAACATCAAGATCGACGACCCAGACTGGCTGGTGGCAATGCAAGCCATCACAGACAGCATGCAGGTCGCCCGCACCAAGCCCTACGAGCGCTTCTACAAGCTCAACGACGCAGGCGCCTGGGACCCTATCACGCTGAACATTGCGGGGGTGTGAGATGCCCGAACCATTGCGCCTCTATCTGAGCGGCCCCATGACGGGCCTGCCTGACAACAACTACCCACTGTTTAACAAGGTTGCGGCATGCCTGCGCGCCTACGGCTACAGGGTGGAGAACCCCGCTGAAAACGACATCCCCAAGGACGCGCCGTGGGAACGCTTCATGCGTGCCGCGATTGGCAAATTGGTGCTGTGCGACATCCTGATTCTGCTGCCTGGGCATGAGGACAGCGACGGGGCCATGCTGGAGAAGAGCATCGCCTACAGCCTCAATATGCCGACCCAGTTTATCGACCCCGCCACCTTTCTGATTGAGGAGGCCCCATGAGCGAAGTCGCATACCCGTGGAGCCATACATCCCCGCTGCCCGCGCACCTTGCGCCGCTTTTCAGAGTTGACTGGTCAGAGCATCGCCGCAAGCGCGGGCGTGGCAAAGGCAAGTTCTCGCCCATTGTGCTCAGCGGCACGCTGGACAGCCCCGCCCGTGCAAAACCCATCGTTCGCCGCCGCGCGGCAATTTAACCAGGAGCAGACCATGAAAACACGCCTTTTTTCCACCGCCGCCATGGCGGTACTGCTGAGCACATACGCAGCGCCCTTCCCGTTTGCGGGACTGCTCGAAGGAGCCCCAAAGCCCCGCCGCTACGCCACCCGCCGCCCTTATGGCGGCAGCGGCTCCAAGCTCGCCCGCAAAGCGGCCAATGGTCAATTGGGCATCGCCCGGATTCGCTGAGGAGCACCACCATGCTTTCAACCATTGCATTGGCTCAAAAGCTTTACGAATCGGTCGAGCGCACAGCCTATGTGCTTGACACCTTCGCAACGCTGAGCGACTACGACCGTGAGATGTACGTCGGCATCGTGCACGCGATGTGTGCGTACAAGAGCCAGCACGCTACGCCCGAGCAGATGGCCTACGCGGGCCATGAAATGCTGCGCAAGCACCGCCCGTCGACCCCGCCATGGGCTGAGGTGCGCGCGGCATGGATTGACTTTGCCAAGCAGCTCAGCGACGAGCTGGGCACCGTGCTCTGAGGTCGCCGCCATGCAAGACGCCTACATCTTCTTTGTCGCGGCCCTGACCGCCGCCATCCAGGGCAACTGGCCCGCCGCCATCGTCGCCGTGCTGCTGGGCGTGGCCCCGCTCATGGTTCTTTGGGTGATCGGCAGCGTGATCCGCATGGCCTTCTCTTGGCTCTTTTTCGGCAAATAAGTTTCCTTGGTCAAGCGGCTCGCCGCTTGTTTCCCCTGGGCTTTGCTCAGGGGGTTTTTTAAAGGGCCTTGGGGGGCCTTTTAAAAAAGTTTTAAGGCACACACAAATGGACCTCATCAAACACAAACGTCAACTGCTGGGAATGGCAAAAACATGGGCATGTGCGAACCTGCCAGGATGGTCAGACGATGCCCACCGCGACCTGATTGCCCGCCACGGTGCCACGGCATTGACCGCTTGCCCCGACCGCGTGAGCGCCACAACGCTCAACACGGTGCAGCTCGAAGCCGCTTTGTCGGATTACGAGCTGCGCGGCTGGCCCCGCCAGCGGCGGGTCTACAAAGCCAAAGACAGCGGCACCGCCCGCCCCGTGCCCGCCCACATTGCGCACATGGTGCGGCTGTGGGCAAGGCTGGGCCAGTCTGGCAAAGTGTCGCAAGCGACCCGGTATGCGCTCCTGGTGTGGGTGGAGCGGCAAATTGGCCGCAGCATCAAGCAGCTCGACGATCTGAGCACCGCTGAGTCGCAAAAGATCATTGAAGCGCTCAAACGCTGGGCAATGAGGTAAGCATGTCCAGTGCCAGCAGTACACGCAGCAAGCGCCAGGCCCGGCAAACCGTGCACCGTGCAAAGGCACCGGTGGACGCCAAGGCCATGCGCTGGCCCAAGGTCGACGAGGAGGCCGTGCGCACGCTGCCGCCCGTGCTCAAAGCCATCGTGCGGGCGCTGGGCTGGGGCGGCGCGCGTGAGTTCTTGGTGCGCCACGGCGGGCTGTGCGTCTACATTCCCGAGGGCAAGGGCAGCGCCCTGGGCCTGAGCGAGCCCGAGCTGCAGCGCTTGCGCATCGTCCTGGAGCCCCACTTGGCTACCAACCGCGTGATTGCCCTGCCCAAGCCCGACAAGCTTTTTTTAAGGTGGCGCGACGAAGAGTTCGCCCGCGACGCCCAAAACATGACGGTGCGTGAGCTGGCGATCAAGTACAAGATCACCACCAGGTGGGTGCTGCTGCTCAAGCACAAGTGCGAGGGCGTGCAAGATCAGCCGGGCACCAAACCGGGGCAGTTGGGCCTGGAGTTTTGATTAAACTGCGTGCAACAAAAAATCTATTCAGAAAGGGGCGACTATGGAAGATTGGCTTTTAGTGGGGGGTCCAGCCAATGGAAAAATAGTCCACGTAAAAGGCGGCGTTACCGTGCTGTGGCAAGACGATAACGGCAAAGTCTTTGAATACGTTGGCAGAAGCTATGGGCTTGATGGGGCGGTTTATAGGATTGGCGTTTTGGCGGAGCCTGACGACTCCCAGCTTGAATTCATAGAGGATAAGTTGCGGTCGTTGAATACGGCTCCATAAAACGGCCCACAAGGCCCAGATCACATTGATGCGGGGCAACGCAGGGCAATCCCTAGAAAGTGCGCCTTTATAAGCCGTTAAATGGCTTGCTGCGCCTGATGCGCCGACACCAACGATGCAAACCCCCAGCGCTGACACCGCTGGGGGTTTTGTTTTGTCCGCGAAGTAATTCGCCGATACACCCAAACACCCCCCGGCAAGAAACTACTTGCCATGGACAAAACGTTAAACCTCATCGCTGCGCTGACTCTGCCTCTTGCCTTTGCGGGGACTGCCGAGGCGCGCCAGGCACCGGCTGCCATTCGCCTTTTTCCGTCCGGCAGCTTTTCGCCGATTGGTACGCCGAGTGTGGGCTCCGCCCCCGGCGGTCAGTGGGTGATTGATGCGGCCTTGGCAAAGCAGGTGATTGCCCGAGTCGCCGCAACAAAGACGGACGAATTGATTGATTACGAACATCAAAGTTTGTTCTGCCGGGATAACGGCAAACCGGCACCAGCCGCTGGGTGGTTTAAGTCGGTGGAGTGGCGTGAAGCGCCCGCCGATGACGGCGGCGGCTTGTGGGCTACTGACGTCAGCTGGACGGCCAATGCACGTGCCGCTCTTGAGGCTGGCGAGTATCGATATTTGTCTCCTGTTTTTTCGCACGACCCGCAAGGGCGCGTGCAGTCTTTGGTGAGCGTTGCGCTCACGAATAAACCCGCACTCGACACGCTGGACCCGCTGGTCTCCCGGGCGGCGCTGTCTTTGATCAATGGAGCACCGCAATTGGAGGACACGTCCGTGACCCTGACCCCTGAACAAATTGCCGCGCTCACTGCACAGCGTGACGCGGCCCAAACCCAAGTGGCCGCATTGACGCAAGAGCGCGACGCGGCCAACACCAAAGTTGCCGCGCTCACACAAGAGCGCGACCAGCTCAAAGCCGCTGCCGAGCAAGCAAAAGCCGCAGCCGACAAAAAAGCCCACGCCGATTTGCTGCAAGCCGCCCTGACCGATGGCCGCTTGATTCCCGCCGACAAGCCCTGGGCAGAGGGCCAATCGCTGGCCGCGCTGTCGCAGTTCCTGGAGGGCCGCAAGCCCTTGGTGGATTTGTCGCGGCAATCCAAGCGCGATGCCGACGGCGGCCAACAAGGACTGACGCAAGACGAGCTGGCGATGTGCGCCCGAATGGACGTCAAGCCCGAGGACTTCCTCAAGGCCAAGGCCTGAGGCGCGCCCCATTTTTTTGACAAAGCGAGGACCCCGATATGACCACCCCCATCACACAAGCGCAGCTTGACTCACTCAAGACCACCCTGCGTGTCCGATTCAACGCAGGCCTTGCCCTCTCGCCCGACGACTGGCGCAAGGTGGCAGGCTTCATCCGCAGTGACAGCAAGAGCAACACCTATGCCTGGTTGAGCCAGTTCCCCGCCTTCCGCGAGTGGGTGGGCACCCGGCTGCACAAAAAGCTGGCCGAAAAAGCTTACGCCGTGGTCAACAAAAAGTACGAGGCCACCATTGACGTCGAACGCACCGACATCGAGGATGACCTGCTTGGGCATTACGGCAGCATTGCCGAGGGCCACGGCCAAGCCGCCAAGGACCTGCAGAACGACCTGATTTTCCAGGCCTACGCTGCTGGCTTCACCTCCCTGTGCTACGACGGCCAGAACTTCTTCGACACCGACCACCCGGTCTATCCCAACGAAGACGGCTCCGGCACCGCCGCCACCGTCAGCAACATGCAGGCAGGCTCGGGCGCGCCCTGGATTTTGCTGTGCACCAAGCGTGCGCCCAAGCCGCTCTACCTGCAGGAGCGCATGGCGGTGCAGTTTGAAAGCCAGACCAAGGCTGACAGCGAGATCGTGTTCGACCAGGACAAATACAGCTTTGGGGGCCGCTGGCGCGGCAATGCGGCCTACGGCTTTTGGCAATGCGCCTTTGGCAGCAAAGCCGATTTGACGGTGGCCAACTTCGAGGGTGCTTACGACGCCATGATGCAGGTTAAGGGCGATGGCAACCGGCAACTGGGCATCATTGCCGACACGATGCTGGTGGGGCCAACCAACCGCGTCAAGGCCGAAGCGATCCTCAACAAAGATCGCCTGGCCAATGGCGAGAGCAACATCAACTACAAGCGTGTCGAGTTGGTGGTCACGCCTTGGATGCCTTGAGTTTGACGCCATGACTGCCCAAACTCAAACCCAAGCCCTGCGGGTGCGCGTGGCCCCCGGCCCCGGTCGCCCCGAGACGTTTTACCGCTGCGGGCTGCAATGGACCCGCGAGTGGCAAGAGATCGACGCCGATCCGGCCACCGCTGACCGCCTGCGCTCAGAGCAAATGCTGGAGGTGTCCGATGTTGCCGAGCAAGCTCAAACGGGCGGCGCTGGTGATCCTGGTGCGGCTGGTGATGTTGGTGCCGCTGCACCGGACGCCGCCACTGCGACAGCGGACGCCCCAGGTGCCAATGCCGCGCAGGTGACCGGCGACACCGCAGCCGACCAGGTGCCTGCAGCGGCCCCAGCCCCTGCAGCGAAAACCGCAGGCAAAAAAGGCAAATAAGCCATGAGCTACGCCACCCGCACCCAACTGCTCGACCGCTGCAACTTGCTGCGGCTTGCACAGCTTGCCGTGCCCACCGGCTACAACATGCCCGAGCCTACGCTCGTGCGTGCTGCATTGCTGGCGGATACGCAGGCCCTCGCTGGGCTCGACACGCAAACAGCCAGCGTGCTGGCCGATGCGGTGGTGGCGGTGGACACGGCCCTGGCCGATGGTGCGGACTTGATGCGTGGCCACCAGGTGCCGGTGGCCTCCACCTGGACGGGGGCCAACCCTGTGCAGGCGGTGCCGCAGGTGCTGGTGCGGCTCAATTGCCAGCTTGCCATGCACTACCTGGCCGAGCGTGCGGGCATGCTCGGCGAGAGTGACAACGCCAACTACAAGGCCATTTGCAAGCTGCTGGCCCAGCATGCCAGCGGTGCGGTGTCTTTGGTGCCCGATGTCGAGCCCGCCCCCGGCGCTACGCCCAGCACCGATGTGGCGGTGATCTACAGCAGCGCCAGCCGGTACGGCACGCAAGCTGCGGAGGACGCGCTGTGATCAGCCTCATGCCCATCATCACGCTGCTGCGTGCCGCGCCTTTGGGCAAAGCCAAGCTGCAAGCCGCCTTGGGCGCGCAAGCGCCCTGGTTTCGGCAGGTGGAGGGCGCGGGCCATTTGGCGCGCATTGCCGATTTGCCCCAGGTGCCCTTGCCCGGTTGCTGGGTGGCCAGCACCTCGGACAAAAGCACGCCCAAGGGCGAGCGCCGGAGCGTCGTCGCCGTGACGTTTGATGTGGTGATCGGCGTCACCAACCACCGCATCGGCAGCGCTGGCGATGCCGACGAGATGCTGCTGGCCTACCGCCAAGCCGTGCTCGCTGAGCTGCAAGAGCGTGACTTGCTGCCCGGCCAGACCGCACCGATAGAGCGCCAGGGCGGCGCGGTGATTGAGTACGCATCCGGCGATTTGTGGTGGCGTGACCAATACCAAGCGCTGGTCGAGATGACCAACTATTTACCCGACCCGGTCGCATTTGACCGGATCAACAACCCCGAAGTGACGACTGGAGCACAACTATGACCGTTTCGTTTGACTGGATTCCACAAGCCCTGCGCTACCCCGGCGCGTACATCGAGATCGACGGCAGCGCCGCAGGCCTGGGCGGCGACATTGGTGCGGTGCTGATCGTGGGCCAAAAGCTGGCCTCGGGCACCGCCCCGGCTGGCGAGATCACCATGGTGGCCAGCGTCCAGGACGCCAAGACCAAGGCCGGTGCAGGCTCTATGCTGGCAAAAATGGTGGAGCGCTACCGCGCCATCGACCCCAGCCTGGATGTGTACATGCTGCCCTATGCCGACCTCGTGGCTGGTGTGCAAGCAACAGGCACCCTCACTGTGAGCGCGGCCCCCACGGCCAGCGGCACACTGGCTGTTTACATCGGCGGCACGCTGGTGCCTGTTGGCATCACATCCGGGCAAACAGTGGCCCAGGTGGCCACCGCGATTGCAGCCGCGATCACCGCCAACACCGATTTGCCCGTGACCGCCGCCGCCGCTGCAGCCGTGGTCACGCTGACCGCTCGCCACAAGGGCACTTGCGGCAACGGCATCGACCTGCGCACCAACCTTTACGGCGAGGCCACACCCGCCGGGCTTGGCCTGACCATCGCGGCCATGGCCAGCGGTGCGGGCGACCCGGTGCCCGGCAACCTGACAGCGCTGCTGGGTACGCGCTACTGGTTCAACTACGTGGTGCTCGGCAACAACGATGCCGTCACACTGGCCGCATGGCACACCGAGAGCCAGATGCGCTACCGCCCGCCCGTTCAGCAGGGTTTCCGCGCCTTCACGGCCCACCGTGGCGACTTTGCCGCCGCCGTGGCGTTTGGCGGCGCAGCGAACTACGAGCACATCTCGTGCCTGAGCCTGGGCGTCAACCCGGTCAGCCACTGGGAGGCCGCAGCCATCGTCGCAGCCGCCGCCGCGCCCAAGCTGCGCAACAATCCGGTCGAAAGCTTGGAAGGCCGCCCACTGACTGGCTTGATCGGCGTGAGCTATCACGACTGGACCCAAGCCAACAGCCTGCTCTACAAGGGCATGAGCGTGCTGCAAATGACCCGCGACGGCTCGTGCAGCATCAAGCGCCTGGTCAGCATGTACCAGTACCGGCCCGACGGCAGCACCGACGATGCCTACCTGGACATCAACACCGCCGAGGTGATGGAGCGCATCCGCTACGAGCAGCGCATCGGGGCCATCCAGCGCTTCACCGGCACCGCCGCAGCCAAGAACAATGAGGGCTATCGCCCCGGCCTGCGCATCACCACCGAGGACAGCGTGCGCGCCTACCTGCTGGGCTTGTACGAAAACGTCCTCATGCGCGAGAGAGGCTGGGTGCAGGCTTACGACTACTACAAAGCCAACCTGGTGGTCGAGCAGGACCCCTCCAACCCCAGCCGCTTCAACTTCCTGGACAAGCCTGTGGTGCTGTCGCCCTACTACATCCTGGCCGGGCGTGCGCAATTCCGCAAAGCCGTTCCGCAGGCCTGAGCTGCAAAGCCGCTTTAAAGCCCAAACAAACCCTCTTTAGGAGCACAAAACATGTCTGAATTGGCAACCATCCGCACCGTCTCGGTGCCCAGCATCGGCAAATTGCCGCTGGCCGAAAAGCCCGGCAAATTCACGGCCAGCGGCAGCAAGCGCGAGCACAAGCCGGGGCGGCTGGCAGGCGACGGCGGGCACATCACCACCCCCAAGCCAGCCATGGCCGAGTTGACGCTCAACAACGTGGCCGGGCTTGACCTGCAGGCCCTCTATGCTGTCGAGGACGAGGACATCACCATTCGCATGTCGGACGGCACCGTGCACCTCATGAAGCAGGCGTTTGCCCAAGAGCCGCAAGGCACTGGCGACGATGGCACCGTGCAGGTCACGTTCATCGCCAACACCAGCGAGGTGATGTGATGCCCCAGGTGTACGCCCTCAAACACCCCTTGCCCCTGGGCAAGAGCGGCACGCTGGACAAGTTGACCCTGCGCGATCACGCCATTGCCGAGGATTACCTGGCATTCGACCAGCGCGGCGGCGTGGCACAAAACCTCGCGCTGATCGCCAGCGTGTGCGGCACAGAGCTGGAGGTCGTCAAGCGCTTGCACGGGGCCGATTACGTCGCGCTGGCGAAAAAGGTGGACCAGCTCATCAAAGACGCCGACGTCGAGGGCCTGGGCGAAGAGCCCAAAGGCCTGACGGAGACCGAAAAAAAGTGATGCGCGTGCAGGTGGGGGTGATGCTGCTCACCTCCGTCATGCACCAGCGCTTGAGTGACGTGCGGGCCATGCCCGTCAACGAATTGATGTATTGGGCGCGGGCAGCAAAGGCCATGCGCAGTTTGTAAAGGGTTTGGCTTATGACGATCAAGCAATTTCAAGGGGGCACAGCGCCGCTGGTCGAGGACGACGGGGCGGGCGGGCATGTGCCCCTGGCGATGGCGACAGCAGTGCGGCATGATGTGGACGCCGCAGAGGTGCCCAACGGTCAGTCCAGCCCGCTGCACACCGACGCAGGCGGGCGGCTCAAGGTCGCCGCGCAGCCGGGTGATTACCCCGCGACCGTGGGTGCCATTACGACGTCGACAGCATCTAACCCCGCCTCACGCGTGGCCATCGACGTCAGCCGTGCCAGTAACCTGGCCATCTCCATGGCCGCAGCATCGCTGGCCGGGCACAACGCAAACTTTGAGTACTCGAACAACAGCACCAACGGCGTGGATGGCAATTGGTACCAGGTACAGGCCGTTCGCAGCAATGCCAACACGGTCGAGACATCGACTGGCGTGCTCGCTGCAACACCCGTGTACGGCTGGGAACTGAGTGTCAATGCGTACAAGTGGTTCCGGGTGCAGGCGATTGCCCATACAGGCGGTACAGCAACGTACACGCTCCAGCCGGGCGGCTACGCAACCGAACCGATCCCAGCCGGGCAACCAGGCGGCACGCAAACGGTGTCCGGGGCAGTCAACCAGGGCACCGCCGCTGCCCCCGGTACGGGTGGCGCTGGAGCATGGACGGTGCGCAGCGCCGCGCATCGCACCGTCGACATCGCCAGTGCGCCACTGACGGCGGTGGGGCAAACCAACTCCACCGCCATTGATGTGACGGGCAACGTCGGCGCGCACGCCATCACAGTCGACGTGACGGCCAAGAGCGGTACAAACCCCCGTCTGTTTTGCCGCCTCCAGGGCACTTTTGACAATAACAACTGGCTCAACATTTATGACAGCCCGGTGCTCACAACTGAGGCGACTGGCAACAAGCTCGCAGGCCATTGCCCCCTGATACCGATCGAATTTCCATGGATTCGGTACGCCCGCGATTTGCGGGGCACCTCACCCAGCGTGACCAACAGCGTGACGCGTATGACGCGGCCAGGTGTTGAGGGCGTTCGGCAGCGTCGGCTCAACGACCGTGTGCTGAGCTTGACCGCCATCGCGGGCACAACGTCGACCGAATGGCTTTACGTCGCCGGATGCAACCGGCTGCAACTGTCCAGCAGCGCGATTGCCGGCATGACCACCGCCGCCGGTCTCAAGGTGCAGGTGTGCGAGGCCGACCCAGGCAACAGCGCGTCCTGGGTGGACTTGCCCGGCGCAACCCTGACACTGAGCGCGGGGGCCCGCACGCTCAGCCCAATTTTTGAAATCGCATCCACCATGCGTTTTGCCCGGCTTGCCGTGGTTACGCCTGGCGTTGCGATCACCGCCGACACCTACGAGCTGGCGATGCTTGCCTGGGAAGTCTGATTTTCCATCACAAACTGAGAGCCACTTATGAGCACCATCACAACGCTGGATTCGACAAAGGTAGGCGCGGTGTACCCCCGCCTGGACACGCTGAACATCAAGCATGTCAGCGAGTATTTTTTCGAAGTGACTGTGTCCTGGCAACCGCACATCCGCTCTGAGGCCGGTGAAAAGATGGCTGTCGGTTCTGTGCAAACCACCAGCTTCAACGTCACCCAAGACAACCTCACCGAGCGCCTCTCTCTGCGCGACGCGACCACCGGCCAGCTCCTCCAAACGTCGATCACCTACGGCGCTTTGGTGTGTGGTGGCTACACAGCTTGGATTGAACATGCGGGGTTGGCAAATGGTTTACTCTGAGCTGCGCCCCCACATCAAGACCGGCGACGTGTTGTGCGTCAACTTGCGCACCTTCGCCGCCCCCTGCATTCGGTTCGGCCAGCGCTGGGCGGGCGTGCGCTCTGCCCAGTGCACACACAATGGGGTGCTGCATTGGTTTGGTGACCGGCTGTTTGTCGTCGAGATGGACGGCATGTACAACGTGGCCCGGCCTGCCAGCCATTACGGCCACCTGGACATGCGCGTTTACAGGCCCAGCGATCATGTGGCGGGCATGGCTCCTGGCACGATCCAAACCGGGTTTTGGGCATCTTGGCTGATGGACGTCGAGCGCAAGTATTCGTTTGTCGAGATCGGCAAAGTGGCGCTGCGTTTGATGTCGCGCGGGCTGATTCGGCCAGGCGACAGCAAGGCGGGCATCTGCTCCTCGCTGGCCGCCGAGTACCTCGCCATGCTCGGCTACGACCACAAGCTGCCCGAGGTGGCATCGCCTGGCGAAATTGAAGATTACTGCCGCGTCCACCTGGACCACGTCTTACCCGCGCCGCCGTGAACTGCTTCGCTGGGTGACGCCCAGCCGGGCCGCAAGCAAACTCCGTATCAGTCTGTCTGAACGGAGTTTTTTTTATGGCCACAGCCGTCAATGTCGCAATTCGCCTGCACCTGCAGGACGGGGCGACGCCCGCGCTTGACAAAGCCGCACGCCAGGCGGCTGAGCGGGCCGAGCAAGCGGCCAAGCGCACGCAGCGGGCCGTCGACAAGACCGAGCAAGACCAACTGCGCAGCGGCACCAGGCTGCGCTCCGCTTACGAGGGCGTGAGCCGCGCCAGGGAGGCCCTGGGCGTGCGCTCTGAGCAACGCATCCAGCGCGAGATCGCGGCGACCGAGGCGGCGTTCAAACGCATGGCCCGCGCAGGCTTTGCCAGCGAGTTGGAGCGCCAAAGGGCGATTGACGCGACCCGCGCAAAGGTGGAGGCCCTGAACCGCGAAATGGGGCGCGTGCCGTCTGTACCGCAGCCACCAGCACCGTCGAGGTTCGGCGTCCGTCAGGGGCTTGCTGTGGGCGGTGCCGCTGTCGCCGCTGGAGCGGCGGGCCTGGCTGCGGTGCGGGGGGATTTTCAAAGCGCAATGAGTGTCGATGAGCGCATCGCGCATTTGGCAAACACGGCCTACCGGGAGCGCGACAAATCCGGGCGCATTGCGGGCAAAGACGAGCTGCGCATTGCGGTCGACCGGGCCGCTTTCGAGGGCATGGGGACGCGGGACAATGCCTTTGCGGCGCTGGATGCCTTGATCAGCAGCGGCGTGGTGTCGGTGGCCGAGGCCATCAAGATGTTGCCGTCTTTGGTCAAAGCTGGCACCGCTGCCAATGCCGAGGCGGCGCTGCTGGCGCAAATCGGCGTCCGTGCCATGCAAACCTTCAAGCTGCGCGCCGACGACATGCCCAATGTGCTCAACATGGCCTTGGCCGCTGGGCAGGCCGGGGGCTTCGAGCTTAAGGATATGGCCAAGTGGTTGCCGCAGCAAATGGCCGCAGCGTCGATGAGCGGCATGTCTGGCCGGGGCGGTTTTGCAAAGCTGGCCGCGCTCAACCAGGCGGCGGCGATCAAGGCGGGCACCAAGGACGAGGCGGGCAACAACGTGGTCAACCTGCTGGCAAAGATCAACAGCGCCGACACGGCCAACGATGCCAAAAAGCTGGGGATTGATTTGCCTCGCTACTTGCAAGAGGCACGCAAAAACGGCATGGACAGTGTGGACGCCTTTGGCGCTTTGATCGAGCGCACGGTGGGCAAGCGTGAGGATTACCAGGCCCTGCAAAAGCAGTTGGCCAGCGTCAAAGACGAAGGCGAGCGGCGCGCCGCATTGGAGTCAATGTCCCTGATTGCTCAGGGCGCTGGCGTCGGGAAGTTGGTCCAGGACAGGCAGGCCCTGATGGCTCTGCTGGGCTACATCAACAACAAGGATTACATGGCGAAGGTGCTGGCCGATGTGCGCAGCGCCGATGTGGCCAGGGGCGGCGCGGTCGACCAGAACTTTGATGTGGTGGCGTCGACCGGCGCTGCCCGCGCCCGCCGCGCTGGCGAAGCGCTGACCGCAGGCAAGGACCGGGCATTGGGCGATGGAGGCTCCTGGTTGGGCGGCCTGAACGACGCGGTGGCCGAGGTATCGGCCAAGTTCCCCGTGCTTGCTGGCAGCACAGCGGTGGCGGCGACTGGCGTCACGGCGATGGCGGCAGCGGCTGGCGTTGCCACGCTGGCCCTTGGGCGGCTGGCCGGGGGCGCGGGCTTGGCGGGCGCGGCAGGCGGACTGCCCGGCAAGGCTGGCGTGTTTGCCGGTGCCCGCTCACTGATCGGCAAAGTGGGGCCGGGGCTTGCGCTGGGCCTGGGCGGCGTTGCGGTGGGTGCCATGGGCGGCGACGACCCGAACAGCGCACGGGGCATGGTGGCCCGTTACGGCTCCTCGGCGCTGCAATTTGCGGGCGTCGGCATGCTGGCGGGTCCAGTCGGGGCGGCTGTAGGTGCGGCGGTGGGCTTGGGCTTTGAGGGCCTCAAAGACGCCTGGCGCTTGGCCGTCACTGAGCCGGGCAAAAAAGCCGCCGATGAGCGGCAAAAGCTGGAGATGCAGGCAAACCTTAAGGTGGAGTTTGCCGACGTCAACGATCGCCTGGTCGCACGCATTGCGAGCCAAAAGATTGAGGCGCGTGGCGGTGACGTGACGCTGGATGCTGGCAGCATTTGGCAAGGAGCGCCGATGTGAGCTGGACAGACCGACTCGAACAAGCGCAGTGGCGCGGCATCAAATTCCTGACCGAGAGCCATGAGGCCAGCGAAGGCCAGCGCCTGGCCATCCATGAGCTGCCCGGCGGCAACGTGCCGGTGGTGCAAGACCTGGGGGCCAAGGCGCGCACATGGCGCGTGACGGCCTACTTCATTGGGGCCAATTACGACATCGACCGCAACAAAGTGCTCAATGCTTTGCGGACCCCCGGCGCTGACTGGTTGCGCCACCCTTGGCTGGGCCGCGTGTGGGTACGTGCCCAAGACTGGCGAACAAGCGAGAGCACTGCGCAAGGCGGCTATGCAACCATCACGATTGAGTTTGTCGAGGGCGGCGCGGGCACCTTGCAACCCGCCGCCGACGTGGTCGACGTCGCCCAGGGCAAGGTGCAGGCGTACCAGGACACAGCCAGCGCCCTGGAGCTTGCGCCCATGGGGCCTGCAGCGGCCCAAAAATTCAGGGTAGAGGTGCGCGACCGTGTGTCGGCGCTGCGCAACCTGCTGGCCCGTGCCCGCATGCCTTTGACGATGGCCAAAGCGGTGTTGGCCGAGATCGACGATGCGCTGTCTTTGTGGGGCGACGCGCAAGACCTGGCGCAGGATTACGCGGCCTTGATGCGCCGTGTGGCCGGGACACTGCGCAGCGGCAGCGACGCGCTGCTGCGGTCGGGCGCTGCACCTGGTGCATGGCTGGGGTCTGTGGGTGACCCGGCGCGCCAGCGCGTGCTTGAAGCGCTGGCCCAAGGCGCGCCCAAGGCCAGCGATGTGGCTTACCTGGGGGCCGTAGACAACACGCTGTCCGGGGTTGACGCCCAGGCGCTGAGCCGCAACATCTGGCGCGAGCGCTGCGCACGTGGGCACCACCTGGCCGCATGCGTTGCCGACATGGCCCTGGCCGATTACGACACGATCGACGGCCGAGACGCTGCTCTTGCCCGCGTGCTGGCGGCGGTAGACGCCGCCGTGGCGCTGGCCGATATGTCGGGCGCGCGGCTTGCCGCCGACGGTCTTGCAGACCAACGCTTTGATGCAGCCATGGCCGCCCGGCAAGCCGTCACGGAGGCCCTCAACGCCCAGGCGCTGGCCCCGACGCAGACGCGTCAGATTGTGACCAGCTTGCCCGCTGTGGTGCTGGCTTACCGCATGGGCGTGGACGAGGATGTGCTTTTGGCGCGCAACCGCGTGCGGCACCCGCTGTTTGTCAAAGGGGTGGTGCGTGTCTGAGAGCGTAACGGTCAAATTTGACGGCCAGGTGTTTGGCACCTGGAACGATGTCGAGCTGAGCGAGTCTGTCGACGACATGTGCGCGACCGTGAACTTGGGCGTGGCCCTGCCCGACGTGGGCGACATGCAGTTCAAAGACTTGGGGCTGACTCCAAACACGGTGTTGACCCTGTGGGCTGGCGATGAGCTGGTGTCAACGGTGCGCTGTGACCGCCGTGAGCGGTCGGTCAGTGCCTCGTCGCACAGCATCAAGGTGGCGGCGCGCAGCCTGGGACGCGAGCTGGTGGATTGCCAGTACAGCGTGAGCTATTCGGGCCTCAAGCTGGCCGAGATTGCAAAGCGGCTTTGCAGCACGTTTAAAGTGCCTTTACAGGTCCAGGGCGCGACAGCGGTGGTGCCTGAGTTTGCGATGCAGTCTGAGCAGCCTGCCAACGCCTTGATCAATGCCGCCCGTGCGGCCAACCGCTTGCTCTACCCCACGCCCGACGGCGGGGTGATCTTGACCGAGCCCACCGCCGATGCGGCCGTGGCCACACTGGTCTACGGCCAGCACTTTGCCAGCTACCGCGTGGTCAATGACGACAAGCTGCGCTTCAGCGAGTACATCGTGCGCTCGTTTGATTACGGCGAGTCCAAGGCCCGTAAGGGCGCGGCCAAAGACACGGGCATCGAGTATTTCAGGCCCATGCACATTGTGGGCGACCGCATGGGCCAGTCTGACGGGGCCAGTGGCAGGCGTGCCGAGCTGGAGCGCAACCGCAGGCAGGCCAGGGCGCAGCGCATCGAGCTGGAGGTGCCCGGCTGGCACCACGACGCGCCAGGGGCGGCCAAGGTTTGGCGCATCAACACCCAGGTGCGCGTGGTGATTCCGCAGGAGGATGTGGACTCGGTGCTGCTCATCGGCGACCGCACGTTCAAATATGACGCCTACAAGGGCCGCACCACGCAGCTCGTTTGCATGGACAGGGCCGCATTCGTGGGCGAGCCAAAGGCGCGCAAAAAGCGGGCGGCGGGGGTGGCGCGATGATGTCCCAGATTTGGCGGCGGCTGCAGCTCCTGGCGGGCCAGGGGGTGGCGACACTGGTATCACACCAGCGCGTGCAGGCCACTGTCCTGGATGGCGAGACGCTCAAGGCCCAGCGCGTGGAGCCTTACGGCCTCAGCTACCGGCCAAAGCCTGGCGCGCAGGTCTACTTGGTGTTCCCGGCGGGCGACCGGGCCCAAGGCATTGCCCTGGTCGTGGGCGACCGGCGCTACGAGATGCAGCTCCAGGAGGGCGAGGTGGCGCTGCACGATGACGAGGGCAATCACATCAAGCTGGGGCGCGGCGGCCACATCACGATGCAGGCTGCAGGCAGCGTGTCGATCAACACGCCGGGCGCTTGCAGCATCACGTCCGCGTCTCTGACCCATAACGGCATCAACGTAGGCCATACGCACACACACGCAGGGCAGCCGAGCGCGCCCCCCGGCCCAGTTGCACCTACAGGAGCACCAAGACCATGATCCACCTTCAACGCCTGCCAGGCGGCGGCTTTGACATTGGCGTGAGTGACGCCGTCGACGGCGAGCACCAGGCTGTGGCCACCGTGCTTTACGCGCTGCTTTACACCGACCAGCGCGCCCCCGAGGGCCGCGAGGCCGATGGCTTTGCCGCCCGTGGATGGTGGCATGACCCACAGGCGGGCAGCGGCCTGTGGCACGTGCGCAGGCAGGGCCTGACGGATGCCGCGCGCCGCGAGACCGTCGACATGATCACCGACGCCCTGAGCAAAGAGCCCGCGCTCACAAACGTCGAGGTGGCGGACCTCTCGCCACAGCGAAGTGATTCGCGCATGGATGTGCGCATCACTGGCTTGCACAATGGCCGTCAATTCTTGATCGACTTACCGCTTTAGCCGCTGGGTGCGCCCGGCGGCAAGCCACGCACCCACATGTCAACCTACGCAAGACCGTCATTCGCCGAGCTGCTGGCCCGTATCCAGTCAGACTTTGCCGCCATGCCTGCGGTGTTGCGCACGCCCTTGGCGGCGGCTTGGGCCAGGGCCTGCAACGGGGAGCACGCGCACCTGGAGTGGCTCTACGATCAAATGACCCCGATGGCCTGCGACGAGGACCGGCTCGTCGATTGGGCGACGCTTTACGGGGTGCCCCGCCTCGACGCCGTTGCCGCCAGTGGGCAGGTGACGTTTGCGGGCTCTGTCGGCGCTGCATTGCTCGCCCAAACGCAACTGCGCGGGGCCAATGGGGTGGATTACGCCGTGCAACAGGCGGTTACGCTGTCCGGCACATCGGGCACAGTGACGGTCACTGCACTGAGCGCTGGCGCTGCGGGCAATTTGGCCGCCGGTGCTGAGCTGACATTGATCGACCCCGTGCCTGGCATTGCCGAGCCATTGACCGTGGCCGTGGGGGGTCTTGGCGGTGGTGCCGATCAAGAGGGGGTTGAGCAATGGCGCGTGCGCGTGGTCGAGCAGTGGGTAGAGCTGACAACGGTCGGCGCTCGAGCTGGCCGTAAAAACGACTATGTGTACTGGGCAAAAGCTGCGCACCCGTCGGTCACCGGGGCGCTTGTCCAATTGCACGCCCTGGGCATTGGCACCGTGCTGGTGCGGCCCATTTGCAACGGCCAGCCCAACCGGCTGCCGGATGCCGCTGTGCTGCAGGCCGTGCTTGCATACACGCTGAGCGTGGCACCCGCAATGCCCGATATCAGTGTTGCCGCGCCAGCGTTGCGGGCCGTGCCCATCACGATTGATCTTGCCGCTGGTGTGGATACGACCGGCAACCGGGCCGCGATTGCGGTGGCGCTGACCGACCTGGTTCTGTCCAAGCAGTCAGACGGGGCTGTGATCATGCCGTCAGACGTCGACGCGGCGGTGGCAACGGTCACGACTCAATACGCCCGCATTACCCCCACGGCCAATATCGTCGCCGCTGAGGGTGAGGTGCTCAATCTACCCGTCATCACATGGGCCTGAGCATGTTGATCGCGCCTCACACCGCCCCCGAGTTTGCGCAGGCTTTGCGCGACTTGTTGCCCCCAGGCGAGGTGTGGGCGTGGGCTCCCGGCTCGCTTGGCGGGATGCTGACCGACCTGCCCGCCGCCGAGCTGGCCAGGGTCGACGCGGCTGCGGTGGCCACGCTTGATGCGGCGCTGCAAGCGCACCTGCCCAAGGCCATTTCATGGCGCTTGGCCGATTACAAGGCCGTGGCCGATGCGGTGGCCACCGTGCCCCATGTGCTTGTCACGCGGCCCGAGCCTTTGCGCTGCCAAAGCCGTGTCGGTGGGCGGGTGTGGAGCGCCAGATACCGCTTTGCAATCGTGCTGCAGTTTGACCCCGCCCATGTGAGCCAGGCCACGCTGCAACAGGCGCTGGATGGCTTCAAGCAGGGCCACACAGTCATCATTTATGGAGTGTTTTGACCATGCACAAAATTGACGGCCACCGTGCCGTAAACGGCCAGTTCGTACCCGAGGACCCCGGCGCGGGCCTCCCCCCCACGCAATTGACCCCCGATTGGTGCAATGACGTGCAGCGCGAGCTGACCGATTTGATTGAGCACCAGGACGGCGGGGCTGCACCTCTGCAAAAGGGTGTTGCACAGATTCGGGCGGCGGTGGCGGCGATGATCGCGCGGGCGGTGGCGGCGATTAATTTGGTGTTGGCCGGAAAAGCCAGCATCTCTGGCCAAAGATTTACTGGCGGCATCGGAGCCGTAAACATAGTCTTCGCCGAGGCTCCCTCAGCGTCAACATCATCGATTTGGGAGGACCGCAGGAGTAACGGGCAAGTCGGCTGGACACGGTATGCAAACTATCAGCATGACGGCATCAACGGGTCGGTTTCGGGGCGGGGGTTCGTGACGGAAGAAATGGTCAATCCCGATGGATCGGGCGCTGGTTGGCACCGTCATACCAACGGCGATGGCATTTGGTATTTTGGGTTTGGCGCCCCACGCTGGGGGTCCAACATTGGCTGGTCTAATGCAACGGTCGTCCCCTCGGCCAACATTAACTTGACGCCAATGGTGAGCGGCATTTACATCCTCAACGCTTTCGGGGTGACGGGTAACAACCAGGTCATAGGCGCCCCTGCGCAAATGATTGCAACGGGAAATGCCGACATCCTGCTCATGGAGCGCAAGTGCATGAGTGATCGGGCTGTTGATCAGGTTTGGCGTCTCAGCGTTGCTGATTACGTCAATCCAAGACAACTCGGAGGCGTTTGGGAACGTGTCCGGGAGTTCAACGGCAATAACGGCACCTGGGTAGAGAGCCCATGGCGGCAAATCGACGCGATCGTGGGCATCGGCTATGACCAGTCATGGCAGAACTTAACGGCAAGCCGCATTGCCAACACCAAGTATCAAAACACGAGCGGTCGTCCCATCAGCGTTTCGGTGCGGTCCCTGAATTCAAACACAAACGGGTCGTGGCTCCAGGTTTCTGCCGATGACATCGTCTGGCACACAGTCCATTTTGTTGATAACAACACATCAAGCGCTGGGTTGATCGTCCCGCCGAATCACTACTACCGATTTGTGCAGGCTTTCTCGGCTTGGTTTGAACTGAGGTAAACGCTTATGAACTACTTTAAAAACAACAACGACGTGTACGGCTTCGACCTTGCAGACCCTCAACAATGCATCGCCGCCCTGGCAAAGGTCAACCCTGCTTTGCATGCTGATTGGGTTGCCGCGCGGCAGGCTTTTGAGTGCTGGCGCGCGGCGGATTACGCTGTCCAAAACTGGCGCAATCAAAAGGCGCGGCACGATCATTGGTTGGCCCACAAGGCGGCTTACGATGCGTGGGTGGCGGCGGGTCAGCTTGAGTCAGACTCTGTGCCTGCCCCCAGTCCTGAGCCCGTTCGCCCTGGTGAGCAGCCGCCCGATCCGGGACCTCAGCCGCCAACGGTGCCCGCTGTCAGTGCCAACGACGTGCTGCAGGGCTTGTCAGACGGCTGGGTCGATGTCACTGGTAACTGGCCGCCACCGCCGCCAATTGCCGACGTCCGTGCAGATGCAAAAGCCCGAATCGAAGCCGCATTCGGTGCCGCAATGGCACCCTATCTGCCCCGCTTGCCCGGTTACGAGCTGCGCGAGGCGCAGGCTCTTGCATACAAGGGCGCAGGTTACGCGGGCGAGGTGCCTGGGCAGGTGGCGGCTTTTCAGGCCGCTGCAGGACTTACACCGCGCGTGGCCACAGACACGATCTTGTCGCAGGCCGCTGCTTTTCGGACCGCGCTTGACGCACTTGAGGCGCGGCGGATGCGTAAATTTGAGGTTGAGGTAATGACGGACGCGGCGGCTATTCAGGCCAAGGCCGCACAAATTGCCGGTGAGATCAAGGCCATTGCGGCCATGCTGTGAGGGGGGGCGTGATGGATGCTTATTGCAACTTTTTGAGCAGCTGGCCTGTGTTGACAGTGCTGGTCGTGATCTATTTTTGCGTTGCCTGTGAGGGATTCTCAGGCGGTTTTCAAGGAGTGGATTAAACAACTTGGCGGGGTGATCACCCGCAAAAAAAACAGGGCGAGTGCCGCCCGTGCGTCAACACGTTTGGCACCCGCTTCCTCCGCGAGTTGGCGCGGTATCAGCCGAAGACCCTGTACCCGTACAGGTGGGGTCATTATCGTGGATGCCGTCATGCAAGAGATTCGATGTGGGTCATGTGGCCGTTTGCTGGCCAAAGCCCAGTTTTTGAGGGTTCAAATCAAGTGCGGTCGATGCCGCACTGTCAACGATGTGAGGGCCGAGAGCCCCCAACCAGAGCGCCCTGGAGCGTCAATACCGAGAGAGGTAAACGATGCAAGTGCGCGACAAAGGGCCTTTAAAGGCCGTTCAAAGACCGGGTGAAAACGGTTTTAAATACAGCCCCAAATATGGCTTGGTGGTGGTGTGCAAGGATGAGGCCCATCAGCAGGCCTTGTTTTCCCGGCTGACAAAGCTCAAGCTCAAGCTCAAGGTGGTGTGCGTATGAAATTCGACGTCCACCACCGCTGTGACGACTTCAGCAGCTACCGCGCTGAGCGGGTCAAGTCGCTTTTTAATGTCGAGTCAGGGGCAAATTTCACGCTCCAAGCCGAGCTGGATTTGGAATCCGCGCCCTGGAAAATTGGGGTGATCGTCGGTCCGTCCGGCTCCGGAAAAACGAGCATGGGCCGCAAGTTCTGGGGCGGCCAGGCGATTTACGCCCCCACCTGGCCGTCTGACGTGCCGCTCATTGACGCCATTACACCTGGTGGCAACTTCGACGACGTCACGGCGGCTTTGTCCAGTGTGGGGCTGGGCAGCGTGCCTACCTGGTTGCGGCCATTTGGCGTGCTTTCAAATGGGGAGCAATTCCGGGCCAATCTGGCAAGGCTGATCGCCGAGGCACCGCAGCATGCGGTTTTGGATGAGTTCAGCAGCGTGGTCGACCGGCAGATTGCGCAAATCGGCGCAGGCGCGTTTGCAAAGGCTTGGCGACGCACGTCGGGCCAAGCGGTGCTGCTCAGTTGCCATTACGACATTCTCGATTGGGTCCAGCCAGACTGGGTGTTTGACACGGGCACCGGGCAGTTCACACGGGGGTCACTTTGGCGTCGACCGCGCATCGATGTGGACCTGTGGCAAACCAACTGGCAGCACTGGCCATTTTTTGAGCCGCATCACTATTTGAAGCTGCCCAAGATGATGGCCGCAACCAATTACGTCGCCACGGTCGACGGCCAGCTCGTGGCCCACGTGGCCGTCAGCACCCGCCCCGGAATGGTCGAGGCCAGGGCTTGCCGCCTGGTCGTCATGCCTGAGTGGCAGGGGGCCGGAGTGGGGCTGCGCTTTTTGGACGCGGTGTGCGAGCGGTGGCGTTTGGGGCAAAACCGCTACGACAAACCGATGCTGTCCCTGTTCCACACCAGTCACCCTGGCCTGGCCAGCGCATTGCGCAGGTCACCTCGGTGGACGCAGGTGTCCGCGCACCTGGTGGGCGAGAGCAAGCTGCGCAGCATGCAAAGCATGGCCAAAACGGATATCGCTTTGGGGCGCAAGGTCACCCCAAAGGGCTACGGCGGGCATTTCAGGGCAGTGCAAGGCTTTCGCTATTTGGGGGACCCGCCATGCGCATGATGATCGTGGGCCAAAAGTGGCTGGGGGCCGAGGCGCTCAAACTATGCCTGGAGCGAGGGGACGATGTGGCCGCCGTCAGCGCCCCCCGCGTGGACGACCGGTTGGCGATTGAGGCCGCCCGTCACGGTGTGCCGATGTGCCAAGTGCCCCGGATGCTCGATGCTTCCTGGGTGCCTGATCGGCTGGACTTGATCTTGTGCGCTCACGCTCATGTGTTCATTGCTGAGTCGGCGCGGGCAAAGGCAAGGTACGGGGCGCTGGGGTATCACCCCAGCCTATTGCCAAGGCACAGGGGCCGTGACGCAGTGCGCTGGGCGATCCACATGGGCGACAAAGTGACGGGCGGCACGGTCTATTGGATGGACGACGGGGCTGACACCGGTGACATTGCCGCGCAGGATTGGTGCTGGGTGAGCCCCGGCGACACGCCTGAGTCATTGTGGCGCGACAAGCTTGCGCCGATGGGCCTGAAGTTAATGGCCAGGGTTTTGGCCGAGTTGGACGCCGGGGTGGTCTCAAGGTCGCCACAGCGCCATGAGCTGGCAACCTGGGAGCCGGGTTTCAAAGCCGTCAAGCTTAAACCGTCAGATGATGGCGGGCTCGGCAAGGGGCGCTTATGATTTGCCTTCTGCTCTTATTTAATTGCTGTCCAGTTTTCAAGGCAAAACTGTCCAAAATTCTGGGCCGCTTTACTGTGTCGCAAAGCAGCCTCGGTGTGGGCGAGGCACCAGAGCCGCATTGCACCTTTGTGGAAAACGCCCTGGCCAAAG
>JACCDR010577940.1_pt1 | contig 39301 bp, 48 predicted proteins | sample 7446431 | NCBI WGS metagenome assembly JACCDR01 (sample SAMN15323443, study PRJNA562643) | freshwater metagenome | isolation source: river surface water | place: USA:Blue River Watershed | collected 2017-08-17
ACGCGGAAACCGTCGCTTACCGTCGGAGTCCGGATCGCGTTCATCTCTCGCTCACGAACGGCGCGCGCGTGCACAGCTTCACGAACGGTACGGTCGTCGTACTGACTGATTCGAGCGGCATCGACCCCTCCCCGGGTCTCGGGATCGGGGATGACAGCAACCCGGCAACCGGCGGAAGATTAGCCTCCGTGCGTGCGTCTTCCTGAGTCTCGCGATACGATAGGAGCGTTCCAATGGCAAAGCCAACGGTCAAGCCTAGATGGGCAAACTCTGGCGGTTCGGTATCGACTCCCTCGAGCGGGAAGCAAGATATCGGATGGGTTCCCGGTGAGAAGCCGCGCGCGCAATGGAAGAATTGGCTCGCGATTCATACCTACAACTGGATCGATTGGCTCGATCAGCAAGCCAACTCCTCCGATGAGTGGATCAAAGGTGTTCTCGCAAACACCGGACTTCATGTGAAGGTGCAGGGAACGGGAAAGTTCAAACACGGCGCGGAGTCTTATCCTCTTCCTGCGTCTGCGTTCTATGTCGAGGCTGGTACCGCGACACTCGGTGATGGTCGATGGACGTTCTTAGCAGTCAGTCAGATCACCGCACCGATTTGCATCCCCGCCGGTCGACGGATCACGAACGTTACACTCGTCTACAACCGCGGAGGTGCGGGTAACGTTACCATGACACTTCGCAATCGTTCATATGCGGACGTTGGCGGAGCTGTACCCAACGGGTCGATCACGATCTCGGCGGGTACCGGATTCACAACCGCTCAATTCGCAGTAGCGCCCAACTACACGATCGGTGCTTCTGAATTCATGTTTCTTCGGGTGCAATGTGACAATGCCGCTAACGTGATCGTGGGAGCGGATGTGGGTTATGATTTCCTATGACATCACAACAAAAGAAGAGTGCCAAGCGCTGGACAAGGATCGCCGCGATCGCGGGTATGTTGCTCGGGATCGCGTGTCAACTCGTGCCACCCGAGTATAAAGTGGTGTGCAATCTCGCGGCGCAGATCGTACCGCACACGTGCAACCCGTAGGAGTCAAGTTATGCGTAAGGCAATCTCGATGTTTCCGGTAGCGTTGATCGCTCTGATCGTCTTCTTCCTCTCCATGAGCGTTCCGGCCTTCGCGGCGAACGCGGCCACCGAGGAGCAATCGCTTTCCGAGATGATGAAGGTCGCGTACGATGCGATCGTCGGAGGGCATTACGTGGCCGGTGTCGCGTTCACGCTCATCGTCTGCGTCGCGCTCCTCAAGCGCTACTCGCCTGGCCGGCTCGGTCGGTTCGTCAACGGTGATGCTGGCGGTGTGCTCGCTGCGTTCGTGGTCTCGTGCGCCGGTGCGGTGGCCACCGCAACGATCGCGTTCAAGGGATGGGAGGGTCTGACGCTCGCGCTTCTGTACGGCAGTGCGAAGGTCGCGGTGTTCGCGGCCGGTGGCTTCGTCATGTTCAAGCGGCTGATCGTCGAACCTCTCCTCGCCTCAGACTGGTACAATGAACGCGCGCCCGCGTGGCTCAAGATGGCGCTCCGTGGCTTGCTCTGGATCTTCACGAAGCGGAATGACGGGGATGCGGTGGTGAAGGATGCCGAAGCGGCCGGCGCGCGCGCGGTCGCGGACAACCCGTCCGGTGGCGTGGCCAGAGTTCTCGGCCATCCCTCCGAGGTGGAGTAATGCGGCCGGCTCGACGCTTCGCGATCTCTCTTGCGATCGTGCTCACGCTCGGTCCTTGCGACGTCTCCGGCGAGCCGGTGAACCTCCGGATCAAGTCGTCGAGCCGGCTCACCACCGATGCGGGAACCGATCTCCGCCTCCCTCCTGGCTACTTCCTCGATGATGCAAGCCGCGCGAAGCTCGATCTTGAGGTGAAGCGTCTCCAAGAGGTGGAGACGAAGCTCACCGCCGAGAATCGTACGATGCGCCGAGCGCTCTCCGGGTGGCGACCCGGATGGAAGACGCTCACCTTCGCGATCGGAAGCGCTCTCATCACCGGCGCTTACTTCGGTCGCAAGCTCTGAAATAAACGCGGCGCGAACCCGCGTTGGATCGGAGGCATCATGAGAACGTGCACGAAGTGCGATCGCCCGGAAGGCGAAGAGGTTGCGATCGCGCCGAACCGCACCCGATGCCGCAAGTGCAGCGCGGAAGCGGAACGCGAGCGCTACCGAACCACCGCGCATGTTGTCCGAACCGGAGGTGTCAGGATGCGCGCGTGCGAGCGTAAGACAATGAAGCCACTCTTTTCACCCTTTCGAGCGGTAAAGTCAACACCGCAGGGTTCCACCTTTACGGAGGCATCATGACGAAGATCGAACGTGGAGACGGTGCGAAGAAGCCACCTCTCGGCATCCTCCCTCTTCGCGCTCTCGTGGGCGCCGCTCGCGTGTTGGCGAACGGGGATGCGAAGCACGCGCCGGGGGACTGGATCAAGATCCCGCTCCTGCAAGCGCTCAAAGTGTACACCGATGCGGAGCTTCGCCACCGCTCGGCAACGCAGGAGCTCTCCGGTCTGTTCACGGCGGAGAGCTTCTCGAACCTCGACGCGGAGAGTGGGTTGCCTCACATCGATCATCAGATCATGAATCTGATCATCCTCCGAGCGCTCATGATCCGCGATGGCATCTTGCCGGAGGATCCTGGTTCTGACATTACCCAAGAGATCGAGAGCTGCCCGAAGGAGCCGGCTCCTCGGTGCGAGCACACGCACGTGTTCGTGATCACGCCGAACGATCCTCCTGCCCGTTGCGTGCTCGGTGTCGAGGCTCACGGGACCGGATACAACAATCCTCACCGCGACATCACCGGCCGATGGTGGATCGAGAATGCCACATGGCGCGCGGAGGGTAACAACATCACCACCATCTTCAGAGGAGCCAAGTAAATGTCAGACCCGTTGATCGTCGATTGCTACGCGTTCAGTGGCATCGATCGCCAGCATTGGAGCAAGCTCGGCTCCGCACCACCGGCTCCCAACGGATCCAAGTGGTGTGGCGCGATCGTCAAGTGCACTGAAGGCGTGCTCACCCGGAGCTCGCCGGGGTGGAAGACTGAAGCGATCTCGTGGTTCGGGCGCAACTGGAACGCGATCCGCGAAGCCGGAGGCGATCGCTACGGACGAGACTACTTCCGTGGCGCTTACCATTACCTGATCATCCGCGGTGGCGATCAGAAGGCACAACGCGAGTCCGGTCGAGAGCAGGCGAAACACTTCCTCGATGTGATCGAGAAGTCCGGCGGATGGGGTGTCGGCGATCTGTGGCCGGTGGTGGATGTGGAGGAGGGGAGCGGGAACAAGGATGCTTCGCTCGCCGCCATACAGGCCACCACACACGGATTCACGGACACCATCCGTGAACTCACCGGCCGAGACACCATGCTCTATGCGGGATGGTGGGCGGTGAGCAAGGGACTGCGCGATCACCTCGGGTGCGCGCTCCTGTGGTACGCGAGCTATACCTCGAACCTGAACGGCGCGAAGACGTGGGGAGCGCTCGGGTGGCCGCTCTCGAAGCTGTGGGGTTGGCAGTATTGCGGGAACGGTGAGGGTTGGCTCAAGGGTTACCCGACCGTTACCCCGATCGCGTCGAAGATCGACATCAACGCGATCGTGCTCCAGCACAAGATCGGCGATCTGGTCGTCAAGGGTACCGACGCGACCCGATCGCTTCTGTGGGCGGAGCATCCCTGACGACGAGTAGATCCAGCTACCCGACCCGACCGTGCGCTAGCGGGTCGTTTTCCCTTGATTGAGTGCGGGAGCTAATGCACGATGGGCCTTCACGTCACACGGAGCACTCCTTGAAGGTATACTTCGCGCACCATCTCAACGGCACGGCACTTCAAGCCGCATGCCTTACCGCGATCTCGCTCGCGTTCCGCGGTTGCGAGATCGTGAACCCTGATTCCCCAGAGAATCGCGCGGCGTACCTCGCGCAGAAAGCTAGCACCGGATCGGGCATGGCGTACTTCACCGAGAGCGTGATCCCTTCGTGCGACGCGTGCGCGTTTCTCGCATGCCCCGACGGTAAGATCACCTCTGGCGTGTGGATGGAGATCGAGCGCGCGGCGGAACTCGGCAAGCCGCTCTATGAGGTGTGCGATCTAGGTGCGTGGATCTCTCACGGGCGTATGTTCTGTATGCGCGAGCCGGACACGATCGAGGAGCTTCGCGTGTTCGCGCTCACGCTCGAGGAGACGCTCCGAAGGATTCGTACCGTAGACGGATCGCTCCACTCGAACGCGGAGCTTGCAGCGTGAGCCAGCGTGAAACGTGGGTTCACAGCGAGGAGACGTGCGAAGGGTGCCGCGTCTTCGCTGGAGAGTGTCACGCGCCGGTGGGCGATGGCTCCGCGTGGCTGTGCTGGATCTGTGCTCACTACGTGACTCACCACGATCATCCCGTCGGGCCTCTTCCCGATGAAGCGTGCGGGTGCACGAAAGAGATGATCTATCCCGCTCACGTGCTGGCGAAGCGTACGATGGCCGATGATCGCCTTAGTCCTCCGCTCGCAACCGAGCCGGATGTGGCTCCGCCGAGCGCGCTACCCGCGTTTCTGGCGAAGATGAGCGCGAAGGCTTTCGAACGGTCCATGGCGATCTCGCGCGGCATGCGTCGCGCACGAGTCACTAGAGTTCAGTCACACCGCGCCCGCAAAGACACGTCCGGAAACTAGCCTTCCGGATCGGTGCAAGCCGATCCCGACAGCATCGATCGCGTCATTCTGATCCGGGGTGAGATCGATTTCTCTTTGCGCCAAACAGTCTCGGATGCGGATCCCCCTGGGGGTTTTCCACGCCGAGCCGTTACAACGCTTGCACTTCTTTTTATTCTTCCCGTGGCACGTCTGACACACCTTCGGACACTGTCCGATCCATTCGGCCGGAGTCGGAGTGAAGATGCGCCCGAGCACACCGGCGCTCTGTAGCTTCGCCGCTACCGCCATACCGATCCCCGCCAGCGGAGGGAGATCGTTCGGATCCCCTTTGCTCTTGATCGCGGTGTAGATCTGTGGCCACTCGAAGACGAAATCGACGAGTTCCGTAGCGCTGTACCTAGACGCGAACCACTTCGTTATCCCGGTGGCGATGTCCAGGCATCGAGCTCCGAAGCAATCGCTCGTGTCCGTGATCGCTGGTTGAACGCGAACGCACGCGACGAGCCGGTTAGCCACGAAGATCGCGGCACCGGCGGAGTTCAGCGAAGGATCGACGGAGAGAAGCACTAGCCCCCCGTCCGGCCCCATCGGCGCGTATCGGCGTAACCCATATCGCCATACGAACGCCCGCTCTCCCCCCAATCCTCATGCAGCGTGCGGAACTCGATCTCGTGTCCGAGCTTCTTCGCGTGATCGATCCCGTATTGCATGCCTCGCGAGATCCCGAGATCGGTGTAGATCACGGTTTTCTTCGCCACCGCGCGCCAAGCGAAACCGGCTTGAATGCCGAGTTCACGCTCCTTCGGATCCTCGTCGCGCAACACACCCGGTTGCGTGTACAGACCGTGAGAGGCTAACGGAGCCTCCCCATGATTCACGATCGCATCCCACATGCAGGTACGAAGATAGCGAAGGTGATACTCGATGGTACGAACCGGATCGCCCGGAATCGCGGCATATGGTGTCTCTAGGATCACCGGGATCACGAAACGCTCTCCGAGTGCGCGCTCTGTGCATCGAATCCGTAGACGCGCTCCGTTCCGATCTCGTCGCACGTGAAGACATGCTCGATGCCTTTCACCTTGCCGCGCGCGCCACGGGTTGCGGGTTGGCTCCTCTTGTAGGAGTGTCGGGTGAACCGCCCGAGCTCCGCATTGAACAGGGTGTAATGCTTCTTCTCGATCGAGACGTTCATACGTGAACTCCTTGAAGCGCGGTAGTGAGACGCGCTTTAGCTGTCGCTAACGTTTTGAGCGAGCCTTCGATTCCCAGGAAAGAGACGCGCTCGGGTAGCGGAGCGAGGTTGAGATCCGCGTGTTTCTTACTGCACCCTTTGCAGGCTGGTTCGAGGGGAGCGAGGCCCGGGATTCGGGCCGTGGCGAGCGCTGAAACGCCCGTAGACGCGGAGCCGGTGAACGGGTCTAGGACGGAGCCACCGGCCGGACAGAACAAGCCCACGAGCTCCTGCATGAGCCACAGCGGCTTCTGATTCGGGTGGAGTCCGTCCATGTCCCTCGGGCCTCTCCACACCGCCGCGCGACCCTTGCCGTTCCAGACCATTCGGCCTTCGCCCGGCGGGAACGAGTGAGCGATCACGATCGGCTCGGTACCAACCGCCGGACGATCGGAGGACATTTGAGGCATGGGCGAAGTCTTGACCCAATGGCCGGTCCGAACCCATCGCCCACCGGCGCTCTCGATCGCTGAACCCCACCACTCCACCGAACGATCATCGGTGAACACGATGATCCACCCGGTCGAGATCCGCACGAATTCGATCGCGAGAGCGTACACCTGTTCCTTCGTGAGGGGCGGGAACTCCAGCGCTTCGCGAGACTCGTATCCATCACCTCTCTTCTCTTTGCCGAGATTCTTGTGCGTGTGTTCTCCGTAAGGAGGATCGGTGCAGATCAGCGAAAACGACTTGTCACGCACGGCATGACGAAGCGTGTACATCGCCTCTCCGTGAAGGAGCGCGCACCTCGGATGAGCGATGATAGGGGTGATCATGTTCTACTCCGTCAAGACGTCAATCACGGACGAGATGAACTCCGCGGCGAGCGGCGCAACGATCGCGTTTCCGTAGGCGCGCAATCTTCCCACTGTCGAGGAAGGCCCATCAACCAACGGGAATGATCCGGGTTCAACCGCGCGCCATTTTTGATCTCGGCAGAAAATCCAGTCAGCTCCGGTCCAATGTCCCGTGCTGTAGGAGTCGGCCACGATGCTAGCAATGCCGCGCCCGGTAGCTTCAGGTAGACGCGATCGTGATCTCCGTTCCCGTAGCTGTGAGTGGATCCCTTGGCATCGTTTGCCATCGGCGTAGGCCACGAAGAACAATCGTTGTCTGATGTGCGGTGCGCCAACGCCCGCAGCGCAGAGATCGAATGCAGCGAAGGAGTAACCCGCTCCTTCCAAGTCAGCGCGAACAAGGTCGAGCCAAGCAAGCCCATCCGGTGAACTAACCTGCTCTCCAAAGATGATCGGAGGCGCGCACTCCTTGATGAGGTTGAACCAAGTTGGCCAGAGGTGGCGATCGTCGGAAACCCCCCCCCGCTTCCCTGCATTGCTGAATGGCTGACACGGACACGATCCGGTCCAGACTGGTACAGAATCCGGCCATCCGGCGAGACGGAGAGCGTAACTCCATACTCCAATGCCTGCGAAAAAATGACATTGCGTGAACGGAGCCAAGTCGGACGGCGCAAGGTCCGCGATGCTGCGCGCATCAACTGATCCGGTCGCGATGTGTCCAGCGTTGACAAGGTTCGTTAGCCATTCCGCCTCGAACGGTTCGATCTCGTTATAGAGCGCACTCACCGCTTCGGTTCCCATACGAGCAACCGACCGTTAGCGTCTCTGACACACTTCGCTTCCTTGTACCACGATGCCATGAGCGTTGGCTCCGCGGTAACCTTAACGTCAGGGACATAGCGTTTCATTCGCCGAACCATTACAACTCCGACCCGCTCGGCAATCTCCGGGGCGATCTGGATCCGAGCCTCTCCCAAGAGCTCGTCATGTAGGAAAGCGATGTTCCGCGAGTTCCCATACAGGACCGAGCGCTCTCCGTGGAGATCCTCGGGGCGGTAAGTGTAATCATATTGCTCGCGCACCACATGCCGGAGAGCATCCTTGGCTCCTTGCGCGGCGAGTTCCTGAAAGAATCCGTTCGCACCATCGCAATAGCCAATCCCGCCGCGGATGCGCTTCGAGATCGGGTGCACTTGGAAGCCTTGATCGGCCACCTTGTTCATGAGCTTGAAGTAAGGCTTCGCCTCCGACCACTTCTTCTCCCATGTCTCGCGGAGCCACTTCGCACACTGCACGCACTTCTCACAAACACGAGGACAATCCTTCTTATTGTACTTCTCGATCATGCGCTCGCCGCAGCGTTGCGCACCGCCGATCAGGAGACAGAACCTCAAGCCACGATAGACGCGCTTGCCTTTCTTGAGCACCGGCCCGGTCGGGTGTTCGGTGTCCGGGCCTTGTTCGCGCTGTGTCAGAACGAGCGTGAGCTCGCCCATGCCACCCGGAAGACCGAAGTTACCCGGCTTCGCAGCCTGACGGAACAAAGCGGCGAGCTTGTCACCCGCCGCGAGACGCTCCATGAATTGCTCGTACGTGTTCCCGGCCATCGATGCGGCGAAGTCCGCATGGACGTTGATCCCGTTATTCAGTGCTTTCGCAAGATCGGAGTAACCGAGAAGCCAGATACAGATCTGCGCCCACGTCGCTAGCTCTATACCGCCATAGTCATTGGAGTAGTAAACGAACCCATCGCGAGCCTTGAACCCTTCACGTACGCCACCCTCGCGCGGCATCGTTTGTGTCTTGTCGCGATAGCTCGTTCGGTTCGTCTCAAGCAAGACGTTAGGCTTGAGCGTGATCGGAATGATGCCAGATGAGCCGGCCGCTTCGATGCGAGCTAGACACGCTTGCAAGCCTTCGGGCGTGAGCTCGTGCTCCTGCAGATGAAGATCGGGCCGGATCCCTTCCTCCATGAAAGGCACATACACGGTTCGGATCTTCTTATCCTCACCGAATGCACCGTATGACATCAGAAGCTCATCACCGCTCTCGATGAGAGTATCGCGGCTCTTGCAAATGCCACCCTTCTCGGCTCGTCCCACACTGGAGATCAGTTGCAGTCCTGTTCCGTCACAGTCAGGACAGTTGACGAGGGTGCGGCCGGTGACAGGAGAGATAACGCGACCGGGTGCAGGCTCACCCTTGCGCCGTCCGGCTAGCTCGACCGTCTTCGCACACGTGGTGCACGGATCCTTAGCTCCGTACGCGCGCGCTACCAGGAGCTTCAATACGTTTTGCTTCTCTGTGATCTTGTCTCCGCAGACTTCTAGGATCCCGGCTCGGATGAATTGCTTACTCTCCTCCGCTAGATCCTTCGTGGCCTCGTACTTGAGTAACGCGACCGCTTTGGGATCTGGCGTTAAACCCCATGCGGCGCCCAAGTGCATACACCAATGCGTGTAAGCCTGCGTTGCGAGATCGTGTAGATTCTTCCTCGGGTAAACCGATCTGCACACCGGAGACGTACCGGCTTCGAGGTACTTCTCGCACCGAACGCAAACAGTCCCACCCTCGGGGCCGGAGATCCATTCGTGAGTGCCAGCGTTCGGTATCAATCCGGCTTGAGCGAGAGCATCCTCGAGCGTGTTGTTAGTGTCGTCGACCGGATACTCTCGCGCTTCCGGTGGCCACGTCTCGATCGGATATGGCTCAAGGAGAGCGTAACTCCTGCGGAAGCGATCCTTTGCTTTCGCTCCTACCTTCCCGGTAACGAGCTCATGCACAACCGCGAGGGTATAGGATGCCTTCGATTGACCGGAGTCTGGATCCGCTAGTTTCTTGTTCGTCCGTGGATCCTTGCCTAGGCAACCGATCGCGATGTGGTGCAAGGCTTCCGCGGTTAGGATGTCGAACACCCTACCAGCCTCGTACGCCGCGAAGATGCTAGGCATGATGTCTATGCCTCGCTCCTGCGCCACCGCTACCGCCATCACGAGCATATCGTATGCGGCGAATGCCATTGCGAGCGTGATACGCTCATCGGCGATGGCCTGTAAGAACATGTCGATCGCGCGCTGCTTATCGAAGAGGAACCCGACCGGCTTTCCGGTGACAGGATCCCACCTCGACATCGAGGCGCAAACGAGAGGCGGAGCGGCGATACCCGGTTGGGTCTGATGTGTCTCGGTGTCGAACGCGAGACAGTCAGTGAGCATCCTTGAGAGACGCTCGGTGTTCACTTCTTCCCGCCGCAATTAGGACAGACATCGAGACCAGTGATCCAGCCACACACGCACACCGGATCTCCTTGCTCGGAGAGCTTGAGATCCTCGCGGGTGATCCTAGCGTGTAGTTTCTTCGTGCGGATGCGATCGTTTGCGCGTCCGTATAGTGTCCTTACCTTCACTGTTCGTCTCCTTCGGCGCATGCCGCGGTGATCCACAGGAGAGCGGTCTTCACATCATCTTCATCCTTCGTCTCGATCTTGCTCGGGTCCATCGCCAAAGCGATCAACGCGAGTCCTCTCATCGTTCGGTGATCCGGTGTCGTCTTCGTACCGGCTCCTTGCGAGCGCTCCTCCGGGAACGCTGCGATCACGGCACGAGCAATCAACCGCCACACGTTGAACGCTTCGCGAGCATACCCGGTAACCTTTCCGGTCCGGGTGGCCTTCGCACCGCCAACACTCATCGGAGAAGGAAGATCGAAGCTCCCCTTCCTGCACACCGCTACATCGTAATCGCTATGAGTCTTCGTTCCCGTTCCATCGTTCGCAATGTACATGCGACCGAGAGTGGACACTTTGCCGGTGACAGCGGAGATCAACTGAATGGTAACCGCCAGCATGGCTCACCTCATTGGGGGATCAGGATGGGATTGAACCATCGCACCCGGGTCGCGAAACACCGAGCGTATCGCCAGATATCTAATCCCGCGGTGGCGCGCGATCGGAACCCATCAATCGCGCGCCGGGTATCGTCAATGTGAAGAAACCGTTTCACCGGCCCGAGCGGTGGCGTGTTTCAGGGTTCCGATCACGAATCGTCGGAGCATGAGTCGATCACGCGCCGGTGTAGATCTGCACGTGCTTCTTCCGCACGGTGCGAACCACACCATCGGTGCACGTGACGAGCCACCCGTGGCCATCATCGCCGCGGATCTCGGCACCCTTGAACAGATCGACGGAGAGGATCTGGAACACCGCTTCCGTCGCGCTCTCGGAGCGCACCTCGATCCGATCGCCGACCTTGGCCTTGCCGAGCTTGCTCGGCTTCCACGCGTTGCCGAGCGCGACGATCCTGGACTCGATGCGGAGGAGTGCCGCGTTCGCCGTGGAGATGTCCTCGCGAGCGGTGGGTAGCTTCTCGCCACCCTCCGTCACGAGCTCCGGCGGGTTCCCTTTCGCGAAGAAGCCAGCGAGGCGACCCACGAGCTTCAGGAGTTTCGTGACGCGCTCCCCCTGCTTCGAGGCCCATGACTTGCGGACCGGCTTCGGCGCGTTCGGGTCGCGCGGCTTGCGTGGCTTCTTCGGCTTGTCCGGGTTGGCGGTGGAGGTGTTGCCGGAGGAGTTACCCGCGGCGGATCCGGTCTTCTTCTTTCCCATGGCTTCTCTTGTGTCCTTTCGATCAGGTGAACGTGAGGAGCGAGCGGTCTATTTCATCCGCGTACGCTGGAAAAAGCTCGGCGAAACGAGCGAGGAACAGCTCCATCGCGGCTTCGGGTCCGAGCGCGTCGATCTTGACTCCAGTCGGTTTCGCATGCGGGACGGTGTACATGTCCGGGTTGCGCATGAGTTGATGAACCTCATCTAGGACGAGACGCTTATCGATCGCGTCGATCAGAGCGTTACTCTCCTCGGTGGGACGTACGCCGAAGCGCTGGAAAGCTGCGGTCTGGATCAGCTTTCCGCAAGCGCGCAGACGCTCAAGGGACATTTCCGGATCATGCTTGAGCGGTCTCGGCATGTCGGAGAGATATCCCTCATCGCAATCGTGAAGCAGTGCTTCGCACGCGTAGTGAGGGGAGATCCTTTCCACGAGACGCGAGACGATCACCGAGTGTTCCGCAACGGAGTAGTAACGGAGGGTCTGCTTTCCGTACCTGCATTCACGCGCGACACCGATCGCGATGTCCTCGATCGCGATGTCCTCGGGTCGCGGGGAGCGAGGCCAGAGCTTGCGCCCGGTGAATGTCTGGTACCAGGTACCGACCCGACCGGGTTCGATGTCGCAACCGAAGCAATCCTTCGTTACGAGAGGCTTACAGTATTGACACCATGATCCGGTGCCTTCACCTCGACAGCTAAAGCACGACATGTAGCCTCCGGTATTCGGTCCCTCTGGACACGTCCGGGATCGCGGTTGCTCTGTGTGTCGCGATGCTCTCCGGCTTGCCGAAGTGGTGGCGCGCGACCGCTCGCATGCGATCCCGGACGTGTCCAGAGCGGTCGAAGCCGCTCATACTGATCATGCTCTCGTCAGGATCTCTCGTTCGTGCACGGTACGCTTACCATCGAACCACTTCCATCCGATGTGTCTGCGCCCGTGAGGATGTTCGCGCATGATCGTCACGATCTCGTGCTGGCCTCTCGTCGTGCGCTCGTAGACGCAGATCATCGCGCCGGTGTTCTCGGCGAAGTCGGCGCTCACGAGTTCCCACTGATACGGTTGCCGCATGATGCGATTCAACGGAGAGCATCCGTCGGGTGCGATCGGCGTGTGCACGATCGTATCATCGCGTTCGGGGCAGACCGGATCGGTGATGGTGCAGTGTTTGCCGTCGACAGTCCAGGAGATGAGAACAGAGCGCATGATCGGATCCTTGGTTCGGGGTGTTCACTTCGGGAAGAGGAACGCGAGCGGCGAGCCGGCCGGGACCGGAGCGGTCGCGGGGTTCGGCTGCACCGGAACGGTCTGCGTTCCCGCGATCGCGGCGAGAGCTCCGGTGGACTGAACGTTCTGCACCGGAGCGGTCTGCACCGGCGCGCTCGCGGTCTGCGCCGGGTACGCGGCCGGGTTCGTTGCGGGATGCGGCGCACCGGCCATCTGCGGAGGGGTGTACGTGGCCGCAGCCTTCAGTTGCGGGATCGCGGTCTGCGCCGGGTACGCGCCCGGGTTCGTGGCCGGATGCGGCGCACCCGCCATCTGCGGAGGGGTGTACGTGGCCGCAGCCTTCAGTTGCGGGATCGCGGCTCGCTGGCGCACGATCGCGGCTTCGTCTTGCTGAAGGTGTTCATAGGTGTAATTCGGGAACTCCGCAGCCTTCGGATTCTCCGAAGCGGTGATGTACAGCGCGATCCCGGTTCCCGGTTGTGTCGGATGGGAGAGACGCTTGCTCGCCGCGCCGGTGTCAGTGCCCGGCGGAAGTCCGAGGAGAGCGATCACGAAATCGCGCGCTCTGGCCTTCGCGTACTTCCCTCCCCATCCGGTATCGCTCGTCATCCAAGCGAGGTTGACGACGGTACCAACCGCCATCCCGCTATTCGGGGGCGGTTGCGCGCACACGAGTTGCGCCGTCATGATCCATCCCTTCTTCGTGGTCTCCTTCGGACCGTACGCGTCGAGGATATAGATCCCCTTGCCCATGGCGGGTCGGGGGTTGTTCGTTGCGTTCGGATCGAGATCGGTGTTCATCCCGTCGAACATGCCTTGAAGGGCATCTAGGTTCACATGGCTCGTCATGTCGGGTCGGTTCCTTTCGCGTCGGGTCGGTTCGTGTCGATCGGAGGTAAGACGCGCGAGAGCGGCGAGCTATTCCTCGTCCTCTTCGTCTTCGTCGTCTTCGTCTTCCTCGGTACCTTCAAGGCCACCGAGGTTCAGCTTTTGCTCGGACCCCATCGTCATCTCAACGTAACCAGCGCGCCGGAGCGCTTGGTTCACCGCTCGTGCGAGCTCCGGGGTGTGGCGGTAGAAGTCTGCGCGAACCTCGCTGGCCTTCTGTCCAACGCGGTGAAGCCTACCTAGCAACTGTTCACACTCTTCGTTCGAGCTAGGGAAGTTGGCGATCAGTTGCTCCGCCCATCGAAACTGAAGCTCATCGCGCCCGGTTCCATGCGAGCGGATAGAGGCGATGATCGATTTCGATCCGTCCTCTCTGAGGATCAGCTCCTCAGCCTTCGATCCTCCGGCATGCAGATTCAAACCGGAGAGCTCCGCCACTCTCTCCCCGAACGCGCTCATCGCGTACCACACGATCCCTTTGTGCGAGAGCGCCCAATCCGCAGCATCACGCGCGAGCCAATCATCGAGCCACACCGCTTCCGTCTCGTGAACGACCGTGTGTTCGATGTCGCGCCATGCTGGATAGCTTGCAGCCTTCCACACGGGGAGCTTCTTATCGGTGATCGGACGATCGCCCCACGCTCTCTCCGCAGCATTGCGCGCTAGCCTCTCGCTGTCGAAATGTTCCTTTCGAGACCGGATCGCGTACCGGACTTCCGCGCACCATTCCTTGCGGCGAGCCATCCATAACATGATGTGCTCGATCGATTGCGGTTGTCCGTTGACGAGAGGGAACCGCCATCGATAGAAAAAGCCACACGAGATTTCAAGTGCAGCGCGGGCGCGCTGGAGAGCGTCAGGGTATGGCGACCCATCTGGACTCTTCCACTCATGGCGCAAGCGCTGGAGAGCATCGGCCACGCTGATCGTGTACAGCGATGCCACGGTCGGAATCTGTGGCGCGGCGCGCTCGGAGATGACGAGCTTCGCATCGATTGCGGCCACGCGAGTAGCCACCACTCCGGGTGTCTGAATGAGCCTGCGATGGAACCCATGGCGAACGTGTTCGCCTTTGTTGCACAACTTGATGAGCGCACCCTCGGGACAGTTGGACGAGCCGCGCGCCGGAGGATCGATTGCTCTTGCCCAATCATCGACCACATCCGGATCGATTGGGAGAGGCGAACCCCATCGCAACGCGAGCGCCGCAAGGTGAGCATACTCCTTGATGCTCTTGTCAGTCATCGATCCGGACCATCCGCAAAACCTCGTCTCCGGGTGATCGCGGAAGTACCTCAGCACGCGGCCGGTGGTGGCGGTGTTCGCGCGCTTGAGCTTGTGTACCTCATCGGCAATGATCGTGTCCGGTTTGATTCGCTCCTTGATGTAATCGGTACACTCGGGGCGTTGTAGCTTCGAGTATGGCAACACGTGGAGTGCTGGCGCACCCGGAACGATCGCGGTGAAAGACGACTTATCGTGCGTGATCAGAGACGGCATGCGGAAGTGTTGCCCGATATGCTGGTAGTTCCGGATCAACTGTTTGATCAGCTTCACCGGAACTAGCAGCAATGCCGTTTTGCAATTCGGCATGGCGAATGGTGTCAGCAAGTCTAGGATCGTCTTGCCGTGGCCGACACCGATCGGACCTAACAGACCTGATTGCGTTCGGATCTCCAAGAGCGCCCATGCCTGAATCATTCGGAGCTCGGTGATACACTCTCGGCCGAATCCGCCGGACTCGATCGGTACCTCGCACTTGCACGAGGGGTTATCGCGTCTCAACCCGAGCGCGTCGGGGATCCCTGCGATGAGCTGTCGAGCCTGATCTTCGGTGGGCGGTTCGCGTCTCGGGATGGCAAGGATGCGCGAGAGATCTGGCGAGTCCGCGACCGCTACCTTGTTACCCCCGTCGCGTGCGAAGTCTGGACAAGGGGATTGCCAATCCTGAGGAGCAAACCCCGGCTCCGCGACTAGGTTGTCAAGGTTGATCATGATGTTCAGAATGGGACGTCAGAGAGATCTACTGGCTTGCGTTTGCGCTTTCGACGAAGCGCGCGGCATGCACTGTGGTTCGACTTATACATTTCGATCTTCAGAACGCGCCACGTCCAAAGAACAACTCCCCTGGACTTGTAACGCCAATCCTTCGGATCGTCCGAGTAGGACCACAGCATGCCGCGCACTTCGCCGAAGGTCAAACCCGTTCTGAATTCAGAGTAGGTTTGACCACACGAACACGTACGCGGTGTCCGGCGCGGCACGTTCAGACCGCGAAGGAGAACTCGACGGGGATCGACGCGATCGCTTCGCGGGTGGCCTTCGCGCGCTTCCATCTCCAGTGAGACCACAGGAGGGCGGACCCGATGTCCATCACGTTCTCGGTTGCAGACCGTCCCTCGCGCGGGTGGAGCGTGAGCGAAGCGAGCTCCGTACCATCGTCGTCGATCATCTGGAGACTGATGTTTCCGTGCGCGAACAGCGACGCATTGAGCTTCGCACCGTCTAGCTCCGCATCGACGATCCCGTTACCAGCATCGTCCGTGTTGAACATGAACACGATGGTCGGCGCACCCGCGATTGAGACGCTCGGTACACTGAACTCTTTCTCGTTCATCGCTTGCCCCTCTTGCCCCGGTGCGTGTTCGCGCTCCGGTGTCGACGCAGACCGAGGAAGTACAGCTCCGCCGGTCCCATGATGCGAGTAGCGGGGAGGAGCATGTCCTCGACCGCTTTCTTAGCGCTCCGACGACGACGATCCCGCTCTTGTACCTCGGGTTCACCGGCGGTGTGTTGCGTGTGCATCAGATGCCCCGGGTGATCATATCGAACACTGGATCACCCTCGGTACCATCGGTGTTCCTCATCCGCGCCGCGCGCAGACCCTCGAACACCGCATCGTTCAGCTCGCTCCCCCGGAGATCGATGAAGTACGCGCCCGGGGGGAGGTTGGGCGCCATCGCGCGCGCGACCGCGGTGAGCGCACCGCGCCACCCGCCAAACGCGAACACGTGATCCTTCGGCGCGACCCGGATATCGTCAAGGCCGGCCTTCGCAGCCATGCCGGTCGTCCACCCGTTGATCGTGGCCTGAAGATCGATCGTCTCGATGTTCGAGAAGCTGTTCACGAACAGCCACCGCTCATCGCCGGACGCGCTCTCCTTCACATCCTCGGGCTTGTTCCGGCGCGTGTACTTGCGCTTCGGCTTCTCACCCGGCGGGATTGCGTTCGCGGGCGGTGCAGCGGGCGCGCTCGCCGCGAGAATCGGCGCCGCTTGCGCGGCCGGAACGCTGGCGATGAGGCCCGGGATCTGGACACCCGCCGTCACGCCCGCACCGGGCACGGTGAACCCTTCGACGGGAACCGCGGCGAGCGCGGGGTTCGATGCGGGCGTGTTACCCGCGAGGATGCCGAGGGGAGCCGGAGCCGGAGCCGGAGAGTTGCCGTACACCACCGGGCGCGGATCGGGTTTCGGATTGACGGGGAGCGGTGCGAACTCGTTCGAGAGTCCGATGATCCGGTCGGGGTCATCGATCCTCGCGACACCGCCGATCTTGCCGAACCCGGGAAGCTCGTACCCCGCCGGGATCGGGTTGTGCTTGTTCAGCGTGCCCATCATCTGCGCGGCATCACCGCCGAGCGGTGGCAGACCGTACCCCTTCGAGTTGATGATACCGATCGCGTTGATGAACGCTTGGGTCGGCTGCTTCGGCACGAACGCGGGAACGGGCGGGTTCGCCAGAGAGGCGAGTTGCGCGCTCACATCGTGTCCGAGGCTGAGAGTTGCAGCCACGCCAGCGGGCGAAGCTGTCACCTGAGGAACACCGAGCGCTCCCAGGTTCAATCCGTCTAGAACTCCACTCATCGCGATCTCTCCTTTGTCTTGTCCGATCAGAGCTAGTAACCCGATCTCTCCCTCATCACTGAACAGTGAATCGAAAGAGTGCTTCTTCCGCGCGCTGCACCTATCGGCGTACGGACACCCGCCATAGGATTCGCATGCGAGAGTGTTTCCGGGAACGCGTTCATGGTCGCGCTCCGTTGCTACATCCTTGATGGTACGCACCACAGACACAACGTATTCCCACGAACGAGCGAGCCTCTCGCGGGGTACTAGGATCGTGGCCTTCGATGCGACAGGTCTACCTTGCGTGTTCGTGTAGACGTGTGAGAGACGCAGATGATCGGTAGACGGGAACACTGTGGCGACCCATTCGCCACACGTTACCATCTGCGTATCGTCGATTAGTTGGATCCCGGACTTTGAGAAATCGCGCTCGGCACCTTTCTTCGCTGTGCCGAATTTCCAATCAAGAGCCTCTTTGGTTCCCTTCGGATCATCGAAGTAACCATCGCCGCTCTCATTGATAAAGGGCCCTACCGCATCTACCACATCGGTATATCCGACGATCGGAATACCGGCCGCGCGCAACGCGACGCGATCCAGATCTCCTAGCCCGATGTCGAATTCGATCAGGAGCCTTTGCTGCTTCGGGTCGGGTGCAGGAGCGTACTTCTTCGCTGCAACGGTGATGCGCCCGAGCACTTCCTCACCCGTGGTGAGATAGTGCTCCATCTCTCCATGACACTTCTTCCCGAGTTCCGACCATCGCTTCTCTTCTCCTTCCTTCCAACCCATGACGAAGCGAAAGAACCACTTCCTCAAACACCCGCCGTGCGATGCGTCCGCTTTCTCGATCGTGGTCGGGGCAAGGAAGCGAACCTTCCCATCGACGACACACTTACCGTATGGCCACTCCTTAGACGCCATCGAGATCGAGATCCTCGATCAGCTCGTACTCGATGAGAGGCCCGTACGCTGGCGCATTCTTGCACGGGTGCACCGTCGTAACACCGTCGAGAGTGATCTCTCGAACGTGAGCGCAGGGAGGCCCAGCGAGACCGGGCGCTCGAGGGAGCGCGCTCCTTCCACACGCGTTGCAGCGAGAAGTCATCATATCCCGACCATCATGCAGAAATCGAGCAAGAGCACGCCCGCGACAATGATCCACATGAGCGGGTGAAGACGGAACGGCATTTCATTTCGAGACACGTTGGCTCCTTGTGTTGCGGTGACTGGCGTGCGCGCTCGTCGAGTTGCCATCCCGATCCGTCTTGATCGGACTCTTCCGGGGCATCGCAGGAGAAGCGACTTGCTAGCGCGCACGCCGATCATCAAGACGGTCGAGAGGCTCCGACTATTCCGGCGAGGGCGGAAGCGACGTCTAGCGGTTCCTCGCTCGCTCGCGAAGGTGCAGCCCCGTTAGGTGGTAGCGCGATCACCTTGCGCGGTGTGATGCGCTTCGTTGTCTTGTCTGTGTACGTCTCGGTTGCCTCATATAGCTTGCCCTCTCGGATGAGCTTGTCGATCACGAGTCCGCACTCATTCGCGTTCCCCCCTACCGCTGTCTTGAGGTTCGACTTAGAGAGCAAGCGAGAGCATCCATCCTCATCCAACCCATAAAGCGTCAACTCACGCACCTTCTTAATCACCCGCTCCTCCAGCTCGCTCATCCGCTTCTCGGCCTTCGCTTCGCCTCGCGCCTCTTCGCTCATCGCCTGCACACCGGCCGCGAACGCTTCCCACAACCCGAACGCGCCGCGGAAGCGAACACCACAGAACCCGGTCTCACCATGTCGACTCTTGCACACCGCGATACGCCCGATCCTCCACCCGTTCCCATCACGTTCATCGCTCAAGTCGACGAACGCGATCGTTGCTGCGGCATAGTCTATATCACCGCTCTCCTTCGCTAGCGGGAGGTACACTTCTGGGTTGTCTAGCTGTCGCATGCTCGCCGCTTGCGTTCCGTATCCAGCGCGAGACACGCTAGACACAGCCACGATAGAGCAATCGAGACGCTGTGAGATCATGCGGAACGAGACAGCAACCGCGGTGTTCTTTGCGCGTTGCTTCGTCTCCTCGCCACGAGCGAGTTCCTGCATGTAATCGACGAACACAACCGGAGCCACGCCGAAGCGCATCTTCATCGCTAGCGCGGTACGAGCGATCAGCTCGATCGCTTTCTCGCCAGCACGATAGATCTCATCTTGACCGATCACCGCGATGCGCTTGCCCTCTAGGGCCTTCACGCACATTTCGCGGGTGACACGCTCCCCATTCGCGGTTACCGCGATATGGCGAACGATGTCTCTCCACGGTGCACCGAGGATCGGTGAGCACAACCGCGCAACGATCTCGTTATGCTGTAGCTCTGTGCTCACGTAGAGAACGGGAACGGTGTTCTCCACATGGAGCGCGCACCCGATCACGAACGCTGTCTTACCGGCTCCTGGCTTGCCCAAGAGCACGATCATTTGCTGTGAACTGAACCCGCCACCGAGGAGGTTATCGAAGTCCGCGAAGCCGGTGGAGTAGCTCTTGACCGGAGGGTAATCGATTGCGGCAAGCTCGCTAGCCATCACGATCGGAGGCTCGTTCGCGCGCCGGATCTCCTCCTGCACTTGCTCGGGTGTGATGTTACCGAGCACACCGAGATCGATCGGTGCGGTCGGTGGCTCGATGTCTACCGCTTTGCGCTCAAGAGCATCGAGCGCGTTCACTTGCACGTCCGTCTTGACCCAATCAAAGTCATGGACGTTGAAACCGAGGCGTTCCACTGCGCGCTCGATCGCATCCTGAGGAACGAACGTGGCCAGCGTTCCCCAACCGGCCACCTCATGACCGGCTTGCACCTTCGCCACGCTATCGCGAGCCTGAAGCGGACGATCGGCTATGGCTTTCGCGTCGCACCCGGGCATCAAGCGCGCCACCATGAGCGTGAACTCGGTAATTGAGTCCTCGTCCCATCCTTGCTTCGCTAGAGCTCCGGCTAGTGCGAGGAACGCGAAGTGTCTCCCCTTCGCTGGCCACACATCGGCTAGCGCACTAGCAGCCACGATCTTCGCGCTCTGTTCCGGCATGGGAACGCGAGACATCGTGCGCGGTGAGCTTGTCAGAGGAGCGCGAACACGCTCCATGTTGCGGAGGACCGGTGGCACCGGAGCGATCGGGGCGTTCCCGATCCACTGGTAGGTACCGCCGGTGTAGTGGCGCGAGGGAGCGGCAACGATGTAGCCTTTCCCGATGATGTCGATCCCGTCCCTGATCCCGAGCGATTGACGAGCTTCGGCATCACCACGGGCGTACACCGCATGCAGTCCACCGGAGCCGGTTCGCGCGCATGCGGTTTGCGTCAACTGATCGTTGAACAGCGCGAGGGACTCGGCTCCCTTCTTACCGGGTCCAATGTCAACGTCTAGGACGATCAGACCAGAGGGTTCACACGCGATGCCGATGTTCGCATCCGGGTGGCTCGCCCACCATGATCGGATGCGATTCTCATCGCAGGTCGCGTCATCCTTTCCGTTGGGAACCAGCGCGCCGATCGGACGCTTCCCACTCGTGTCAACCCCGGGAAGCGGTGGCTCGAGCGGAAACACGTACCAACCCATGCGGGCATACGCGATCGCAGCGTCTAGGATCGTGCTCATGGGGGAGGGTAAGCCACCGCGATTCTCCGACGGGAACCCGCCCATCCCCCGATCAACGGGTCCGATCAGCGAATCGCGGTGGCTAGACGGTGGTGCAGGATCAAAGCCGGAAATGCAACGATTATTTCAGCAGCCCTCGGAGATCTGGATCCCGGACTTGTTCCCCGACCCGATCACGGTGAGCTTCCCATCCGCGATCATCTGCTTCACGATGCGGATCATGCGCACGCGGTTGCCACCGAGGAGCTTGTACAGCTCCGCTTTCGATGGTGCGTGAGCAACCGATCGGATGCTCTCGAGCACCCGGCGCTCATGTTCGCTGTCGGGTACGCGGTACGCGCGCTTCGGGCCGGTTCCGGCCATCGGTCCCAATCGATCCCATGCTGCGTCAACCGCCGCGCACGCACCCTCCGGGGTAGCGTTCGGGTTCAAGAGCAGGATCAGGGTCGCAAGGGTTCGCTTCGCTGGCGTCATGGTTCCGAGGCAACGAACGGAACCGGCCGGGTATTCCATCTCGACCGTGGTCGAAGGAATCAGCCTAGTACACGTTCACCGTATTCCCCTAAAGGGGAGAATACTACGGTGTACAGGTTCCGCAGAATGGTGCAAAACGGTCGAGCGTTCCAGATCGGGCTAGAATGGAACGGTGAGCCGGTTCCCTCGACCGGCCGAAAGGTCTAGCTCCTAGACCAGGTACAATCGTTGTGCTGGTTCAGAGAAATACGCGTGGATGATCAGGTTCGGGTCTGGTATCAATCCCCTATGCCATGGCAGAAAGGCCAGAGCGGTAATCGGTCGGGTCGACCCGGAGGATTCGCCGGAGTCGCGCGCTTGATCATGCACCACACGAACGGTGGTGAGGAGCTCGTCATGTGGGCTCTTGAGATCTGGCGCAATGTGCAAGCTCCCATGGAGCTGAGGTGGCAAGCGTTCCAGTGGCTATCCGATCGAGGCATGGGCAAGCCGGTCTCCATGGTCGAGATCAATGCTCACGTTCGAGAGGTGCGCACTCCTCGCGATCTCTCTGCACTGTCCGATGATGATCTAGAGCAGATCGATCAAGTGTTCCGTAAGGCCCTCGATCGCCCGAAGGTGATCGATGTGCCACCCTCGAGCGAGAGCTGATCCTATGCAGTGCACGCACGTCATCATCCGCGAGCTCGCCGGAGGCACGTGCCCGATCTGCACTCCGGGAAATATTCCCGTTACTGCGGTTGTTCCTCCTCTGAACAGCAACTCAGAGGGAGGCATCAATGCAGTAATCGCAAGGCTCGCCGGAGCCGCGCACCAATCCGGTAACCATACGCGACATCATGAGCCGGATCGGGTTAGCGCGACACTACCCGATCCGGCTCATGCTCTTTCTACACAGCATAGCGAATCGATCGCAGTGAACGCGATCCGGCTCTATGACGCGCTCACCCCTGGTACCCCGATCCACGGAGAGGTGATTGCACAGCTCATGCGCAACGTACCACCGGACGAGCGCGGGCGCGTGTACTTCCTCCTGACCGAAGATCGAACCTTGATCAAGGTCGGGAAGACGAAGAGTCCGGGCAACACGCGGGCCTCGAAGCTCACCGGACAAAGCCCGGTACCTCTGACGCTCATCGCCGAGATCGACGGGTACACCGCGGTCGAGAAGTGGTTCCACGATCGCTTCGCACCGTTCCGCACGCACGGAGAATGGTTCAGGTACGAAGGGATTGTGAAGGAAACGGTCGAGGCATTGCTCACCGGAGCTCACCCGTGCGTGCACCTTCGCGATCTGGACTCCTCGACCGGCTTCGTTGCGCCTGTAATCGAGCTCCCACGGCGCGACCCGGACCATTCGATTAGGCCACAGCCGACGCACACGCACCCGATCGGGATCGCGGCGCAGGATGCCGCGGACAAGCTACGTCACGATGAGGTGATCGCGGAGCGGTGCAGGCGATCGCTCTCCTACTTCGTGCGGCAAGCGTGGAACGTGCTCATGCCAGGGATTCCGTTTCTGTGGAATTGGCATCTAGAGCAGATCTGCAAACACGTACAGTGCATGCTCGAGGAGTGGATCAGGAAGCAGGTTGATCCTAGCTTCGTGATGCGAGCGCAGAACCTCGCGATCAACTGTCCTCCTCGATCGCTCAAGTCGACGATCGTATCCGTGTGCGCGCCCGCGTGGATGTGGCTGCGGTGGCCGTCGTGGAAGTCCATCTTCGTGAGCGCGAACCCGACCGTTGCCATCCGTGACGCGCGCGGGTGCAAGACCCTACTCACTAGCGAATGGTACGAAGGCATCAAGGAGTGTCTTGCGAATCAGCACGAGGAAGGGTCCGAGGAGCGCAAGCGCTATGAGTGGACCATCGACCCGAAGCATGATGCGGATGGAGACTTCGGGAACACCGCCGGTGGTACCCGGCTCGCGATGGGGTTCCTCGCTGTCGTCGTCGGACTCGGCGGTGATGCGATCTTCATTGACGACCCGAACGATACGAAGAAGGTGATGAGCGAAGCGGAGCGCGCTCGCATCAATGACACTTGGGATCTCTCGCTCTGCAATCGTGTGAACTCGTTTACGGACTCGATCCGTATCATGATCATGCAGCGATGCCATGAGCTCGATCTTACCGGGCACTGGCACGGGACCATGCCGGATGATCTGACTATCTATCTGGCTATCCCTCTCGAATTCGATCTAGAGCTTGCCGAGTCCTCGAGCAAGAGTTCCCCATTCGGGTACTCCGATCCTCGTGTGAAGGAGGGAGATATCCTGCATGAGGCGCGATTCCCCGAGCGCGTTGTGGCCTCGGAGCGCGTTCGCTTGGGTCCGTACGGGTTCGCCGGACAGATGAATCAGAAGCCGGTACCCGCCGACGGTGGAGACTTCAAGCGTGAGTGGTGGAACTTCTGTTACATCACTTCGCCGGAGCCTGGACACCATGCGCTCCGTGGCTCGATCCTCGATCGTAATTGGCAGATGCCGCAGCGCTTCGAGGATCAGGAGCAAGCGCGCCTGTACCGCTCGAAGCGTCGACCCAAGGGATGCGATCTGGATCGTCCGGCCATGCCGGTTCCGTTCCTTGACACGCTCGTCATTACCGTTGATGCGACGTTTGGATCGCTCAAGGATGAGGCTTCGCGCGTCGGGATGCTCGCGGTAGGGATCAAGATGGCCGACCGCTTCGTGCTCGAGGATCGCACTAAGGCGCGCACGTTCCTTGAGACGATCGCCGCAATCAAGGAGCTGATTAGGGACTTCCCCGCTACCTCCGTTGTGCTCATCGAGAAGAAGGCAAACGGCGCGGCGGTGATCGAGACGGTGCAGCACGAGATCAGCGGTGTGATCGCGATCGAGAATAACGAGAATTGGATGGTGCGCGCGAACGCGATGATCCCAGCGGTTGCGGCTGGTAACTGGTACCTGCTAGAAGGCGCTCCGTGGCTCACTCCATTCGTGGCAGAGTTTGGCCTCTACCCGAATGGTGCACATGACGATCGGATAGACTCAGCCTCTCAACTCGCGAAATACTACGCGACCGGAGGATACCAATTGCCCGATTGGTGATCGACACTGAGATCGCGAATCTGCAAATTCCCACTTGCGTTCGAGATCTGGAATGAGTAATCTAGTGCTCATGAACGAGACGCAAACGAAGAAGCTCACGGTTAAGCAAATGCGCAGCCGGCCTGGCCGCGGGGCGGTGGTGGAGATCTGGATCGGTGATACGTGGGTAGGATCCGGAACCGTTGTCTACGTCAACGGTTCCTGGTTCGGGATCGTGCATCCGGGCGAGCGCGGGGTGTGGGAGTACCCCGCGGAGCAGGTCCACATCGGCCGCACGGTGATCGCGCTCTAGCTCATCCCGGGATCGGATTTGTCCGTAGCCTTCCGCCGGAAGCGGGTTCTCATTGAATGAGCCGGCATTGGGCGCAGATTTGCACCTGCCCTCGACGGAAGCCCGATCACCCGTTCAGCCACGACCGAGATCGGATCCTCTAAGCTCTCTGGAACGGCAAAACGGGAACTGCACCCGTTAGAATTGAAACAGGGTCCAGCACGCGGCCGGCATGGTACCGAGAGTAGCGGCCGGCTTGCACTTGCCCTGGTACAGATCGAGGGAGCCTTCGCAGAGAGACGCATCGCAGTAAGGATCCGTGGGGCCGGTACACCACCCGCCCACCACCGAACTCACGCATCCGGCGATCTCCGGGTGCGCGTAGCAATACAGACTCGCGAGCGTGTTCGCCGCTTGCCACTGCGTATCGCCGCACGTGGGCGGAGGATCGTCTCCACCACCCGGATCCTCATTGACGATCGCGGAGGAGTGCTCCGCCGCACCCTCCACACACGCCACGAGCATCGCGACCACTGCAAACACTGCACACTTATGCATCATCGCTTCCTCCTGATCTGCACCCAATTCTAACGGAGCGGCTTCAGCTCACCGGGGAGTGACAGCTTGATCACCGCGAGCCACTCCTGCCGGTTCGCGTTGTCGCTCTCCTCGGTGAGCTTGTCAGCGTAGACGTACCACTCCCCATTAGTTGAGTCGGACGTCACGAGATCGGCGCGCTGGCGATTCATGATGAAGGCCAGCGAATCGAGACACTCTTCGAGCGTTTCTCCTGACGTGCACCGCCCGCGTGCAGTGGTGCCAAAGTACCGCCCACCGACAGCATCCTTCGAGGCGCGGAGGTGATCGATCGCTAGGCGGAGAAACTCCTCGTGCTCGGAAACTTTCGGCAACTTCGAATTGATGGGAACGCGGATCGCAGGTTTCTCGGCCGCGGGGAGCGTCGGGTCTTCGAGCGAGATCTCCTCTCCGTTCGCTCGCCGGATGAGCCGGCCCCTCATCTCGTCGAGCCTCTTCGCGATGCGCTCCTGATCATAGAGCGGCTGGATCGCCTCGACGAGCAGGCACGTGAAGAGCCCATGCCACTCCGCATCGAAGGCTGCTTTCACCTTCGCGTTGCGCACGACACCGGCCGGCCAAGACATCGCGCGTTCGCGGCCGGTGGTGAAGTGCGCGAAGAGATCATCCGTGTTGCGCGTGCGCTGCGTGCGGATGATGGATTGTTCGAGATGGAGGGGATGCTTCGGCATGATGGTTCCTTTGGTTGGGAGATGAGATCGGAGACGAGGGTCACCAAGCCAGATGACGCTCATAGTTACGCTTCGTCGCGTTCGCGATCCGATCCAGTTGGCGATGGAAAACAGTCTAAGGATTTCGGCAACGCTTGTCAAACAAAATCGTAAGTGCTAGGGCTCGACGCGCGCGTTAAGCAGGAGCCAATTAGACTCCGGCCCGGCCGGAACGAGATCGAACGTCAACCCGCCGAACGTGAGCACGTTGCGCGAAACGTTCCCGGTGCTCTGGCCCAACACGCTGAACGTGGCCGCATCGAAAATCGCAACGGGCTTCGCCGAGTCACCGAAGAAGTTAAGATCCGTCTTCGCGATCATCATGCTCGTGTTCGTCTTCGTCATACCTAGCAGCCTAACCATTTCTGCAACGGCCGTCAACTAAAAAAGCTCTGGCTTGACGGCCGTTGCAGAAATGGTTAGAACGTCAGGCATGGCAAAGCAAGAGCCCAAGCGCGGACCCGGGCGTCCGGCGAAAGCCGATCTCACGGAGCGTACCATGATCCGCTTCTCCAAGCCGCTCCGCGATCAGATCGAGGAGGAGCGCAAGCGCCTGGAAGGCATCACGGGGCAGGAGTGGAACGAAGCTGATTACTTTCGACTCGCGGCGGAGAAGTACCTCGGACAACACCTAGCGAAGGTCAAGACGTGAAGGATTGGCCTCGAAGGTTGGCGCTCGTACCGCCCGAATCGTGGTGGGAGCGATTCGTCGGAGAGATGAGAGCGATCGGGTGCATTGAAGGAGAGCCGGACGAAGACGGCGATCCAACCTTCGGAGTGCCAGCGGAGTGCGTAGAAGACGCGAATAAGATCATCGCGCGCTACGCTGCGAACCACCCGCGCAACTAGCGCTCGTACGGCGTTCTCCGTCGTGCGCGAAGAGAACGCGGGAGGCCGCATCGAGGTGGTCGCGGGCGTCGCTGCGGGCGTTCTCGGTGGGGTCTTCTCCAGGAGAATCGGCCTCGCACGGTGCGGGGCGCTGATCGTGCGGACCGGGTGCAGGGTGTGTGCCGTCGATTAGATCATATTCAGGCTTGACGGAGCGCGATGGTGCTAGATCCGTGCCATGGCGACTAGATCCGGAACCCGCACCGATTCGCGGAGCGCTCGTCGAGGAGCACCGAAGCTCTCACAAGACGATGCGGCGCGGTTCGATGGATGGATGAGCATGCTCACCGGCATCGGAAACGCGATGTTCGACAAGCGAATGTCAACAAAATTCGTGTGCGAGCCGGTCTCCGACGAGGAAGCGCAGAACATTTACCGAGGCGATCCATTTGGCGCGCGAGCCATTGACACGCGCCCGAAGGAAATGTTTCGCGAAGGCTTCGACCTGTGTATCTCCGAGATCACCGCCGCGGAGGAAGAAGAGGATAAGGAGCCGGTCGATCCAGAGGTAACGCGCAAGATCGCTCCTTACTCGCTCCGTCAGGATCGTAGACGTCTCGATCGGAAGGCTCGCGTGCGGCTTGATGCGGCTGCGGCGCAAGCGAAGGATCTCGCGGAGCGCGCGATGCGCAAGTTCCGCCGACTCGGAGGTAAGAAGAGGTTAAAAGAAGCGCTCGCCTACTCCGCTGCATACGGAGGAGGTGCGATCCTGATCGGCGCAAACGACGGATCGAAATCGTGGGCGGAGGAACTCAAGCTCGATCGCGTTCGCTCGATCGATTTCCTTACTAGCCTCGAAGCGCGCGAACTCACGCCGATCGCGTGGTACGAAGATCCTCTCAAGCCGAAGTTTGGGGAGGTGATGCTCTGGCAGATCACCCCGGTTACGCCAGCGAGTGGCATGAGCGGATCGAAGATCGTGTATGTGCACGAGTCCAGGATCATCCACTTCCAAGGAACGATCGTAGCGCGTAATCAGAATTCGCTCCGCATCGGGCATGGTGATTCGATCTTCACCCGCGTTAAGGGTGTGCTCCGCGACTTCAATATCGGATGGTCTGCAGCCTCGATCATTCTTCACGAGTTCACACTCGCGACGATGAAGATCAAGGGGCTTGCGGAGATGGTTTCGACCGATGCGCAAAAGAAGCTCCTCGCGCGCATGGCTGCGATTCAGCTCGCTCGCTCGGTAGCGAAAGTCACGCTGATCGACAAAGAAGAGGAGTTCACTCGCGACACCGCGAGCGTTGCCGGTCTAGCAGACCTGCTAGAGAAACTCATGCAGCAACTTGCGGCTGCGTTCGACATGCCTGTTACTGTTTTGATGGGTATGTCGCCGGCCGGACTCAACGCGACAGGTGCGAGCGATATCCGTCAATGGTACGACGATATCAAGAATGAGCAGACCGAGAAGATCGAACCCGCGCTAGAGCGCGTCTTCTCGATCATCTTCCGCGTTCTGAACAAGGGCAAGGAGCCTGCGGTGTGGTCGATCGAGTTTCGCAAGCTGTGGCAAGAGAGCGCCAAGGAGCAAGCCGAGACGCGAAACCTCGACGCGAACACTGATGAAAAGAACATCATGAACGGCATCTATACAGCCGAGGAGTGTAGACGATCGCGTTACGGTGGAGACAAGTACGGTACCGAGATCGTGATCGATGATGTCGACGATGGGAAGGAGTACAGCGATCAGGAGCTCGAGGATTATAAGAACTCGCTCAAGCCGAAGGATCCAAATGCAGACCCGGAAGTCCAACCGGATCCAAATGCTCCTCCTGCACCTGTCGATCCTAACGCTCCTCCGGTTGACCCGAAGGCCGCTCCGAAGACGGGCGCGACTCCTGCGCCGGTGAAAGGCCCGAAGGCGCCGCAAGGATCACCGGAGATTCAGAAGCAGGCGATGAACGGAGCGCAGGTCGAAGGCATCTTCGCGATTCTCGATCGTCTCTTCGAGGAGCGGATCCCGCGCGAGGTTGCGGAAACCGCACTCCAATTCTGCTATCAGGCTCCGCCGGAAATCGCGAAGGCCCTACTCGGCCCCGAAGGGTGGAAGCCTAAGAAGGAAGACTCTCCGCCGATGCCGGGTGGAGGTGCACCGATTCCGCCCGCTGCGAAGCCTCCGATCCCTCCCAATGAGGAGCCGAAGAAAGAAGAGAAGCCGGTGTGATCGCGTCGCGCGCCAGCTATTTAGCGTCTCTCGTACGCGCTCACCGCTCGATCGGTGTCGCGACGAAGCGGCGCCGCATGCCTCGACAGGTTCCGCCGAACCGGATCGAGAATGCGTATGCGAGTGAACTTCGCGGCTTCGTGGTCGAGCGAGTTCATTCCGCGTTCGCCACGTTCAAGGACGAGATTCCGCGGCTCCTTGAGCACGCTCACGGTGAAGCGCGGCTCGATGGCTTGCGTGTTAGGTTGGACGCTGGCCAAGGTAAGAGGGTTCGACAACTGATCGAAGAGGCTCGCCAGCGGATGAACCGCTCGATCCTCACTCCTGATCTGGAACGTCTCGCGCACGATTTCGCCAACCGAACGCAACGCTATCAGAGGCAGCAACTAGCCCGACAGGTTAAAGCCACTCTAGGGGTAGATCCTTTCATCGCCGACCGTAGGATTGTCGCTTTGATGGAAGCGTTCGTTGATGCGAACGTGGGACTGATTCGCGGACTGACGGATGACGTTGCGGCACGGGTCGAAAAGTCCGCATTGATCGCGGTGCAGGATGCGAAGCTGTACACCGATTATGCGGATGAGCTTCAAGCGAAATTCGGATTCGCAGATGCACGCGCGGAGCTGATCGCCAGAGATCAGATCGGGAAGCTGTATGGACAGTCGAACGCAGCACGCCAGCGCGAGCTCGGTGTTACTCACTTTTTCTGGCGTACGTCCAACGATGATCGTGTTCGTGACGAGCACGATGCTCTGAACGGAGAACGCTTCTCGTACGACGATCCCCCTAGTGAGGGTTTGCCGGGGGAAGCGGTGCAATGCCGGTGTTCAGCGGAACCGGACTTCACGCCGATCTTTGCGGAGCTCGAATAAATAATCGCGCTTGCTCGGTGCACCCGGCCGGTTCATTTTGGCCGGGTGAAGCTCCGACACGATCGAGGCACGCTGCAACCTCCGAGAGAACTCCCCGACGGGACGCTCCTTGTAGATGCTCAGCTCACGTGCGCGGGCGTGTTCGAGTATCCGAACCCCGACGGCACGATCCGACGAGAGTACCGCTCGCCCGAAGAGGTTTTCTCCGCTCAAGCGATGAAGACGTTCGAAGCGATGGCGGTTACCGACTATCACCCTCCGGTGGTGGCACCGGATTACGGGCTGGTTACCGTCGAGAATCGTACCGAGCTGAATCGCGGTTACGTCAAGAGACTTCGCCGTGACGGCAACTGGCTGATCGGTGAGCTGCACATCACCGATAAGAGCCTGATCCAGGCGATGCGCAACGGGCGCACCGCGGTCTCTTGCGGTTATGAGCAAGACTACATCAAGGGTTCAGGTTCGACTCCTGACGGTCGGCAGTTCGACGGTCGGCAAACGAACATCATCGGTAACCATGTGGCGATCGTAGACGTCGCGCGCGCGGGCGATGATGCTCGCGTGCGTATGGATGCGGCCACCCTCATCACCGGGGAGACATCACGTATGAAGTTCAAGACGCAGGAAGAGGCGGAAGCCGCGTACGAAGCCGAGAAGCTCCGCGCGGACACCGCCACCCGTTTGCTCGATACCGAGAGGCTTCGGGCGGACGGTGAGAAGAAGCGCGCCGATGATGCGGTGATCGCGCGCGACATCGCGGTCGACAAGGCCGAGAAAGCCGAGAAGACGCGGCTCGACGGAGAAGCGAACGCGATGAAGAAGGCGCGCGAGAGGATCGCGCTGGAGACGAGCGCCGGTCGGTTCCTCCGCGAGGAAGGGGAGGACGAGAAGACGTTCACCGGCCGCGTGCTTCGCCTCGACAGCGGCGCCGATCGTCCCGACATCGACATCATGATCGAGGTGACGGAGCGGCTGATCGGCAAGGAGCTTCCCGCCGAGCGCCGCAAGGATCCGACCTACGTTCGCGCGCGGTACGATGCCGCGATCGAGGATGCGGGCGAGTCCGACGCGGCGATCGCCGATGTTCGTGTCTCCGTCGAGCGTGGCTCGCACGTTCGACAGGACTCCGCCGCGGATCTCGCGGACAAGGAATACAAGTCCATGTGCGAGCGGAATCAGAAGCGGTGGGAAACCTCGCGGAAAGGATCGTGATCACCATGCCGTTCACGTCAACGAAGCTGAAGATGGATGAGTACCTCGCCGGAATGCCGGTCGACAATTCCGATCACGATACGGAGTCGTACGTGAACGAGGAAGCGTCGGCGGAACTTCCCTGGGGAGTCGCGCTCGTTCAGGGAACCGCCGATCGCGGCGCGAAGCTCGCTGCGGCGCAAGCGAACAGGATAATCGGTGTCGCGCGGAGGGAAGACGCATACGGCAAGGATTCGGAGCTCGGGTCCACCGGACTCAAGCCGAAGGTGTCCGTGTCCGTCACGCGCCGCGGGAAGCTCCCCGTTCTCGTCAACGAAGCGGTAGCGCCCACGTCTCCGGTTCGCGTCCGCATGACCACGAACGCGGGCGCGAACGGTACCAACTCGGGTCCGGGCACGTTCTGCACCACCGCGAGCGCCGGACACACGGTGCTGATCTCCAGTGGTGCGCGCTTCCTCAGCACCACCGCCGGCGCGGGGATCGCGATCCTGGCGTTCGACTTCACTCCGCTCTCGGTCGCGGTCGCGGACTGAACAGGAGGACAACCATGATCGATCGTGAAGAAAATGATGTGTTCACCGAGTTCACGGAGATCGATCACGGGTGGCTCGCCGCGATCGCTGCTACCACCGTGAACAAGCTCCGCACGATTCGCCGTCCGATGAGGGTCGAGTATGTGGAGCTGATCCTCCCCGCCGGGTATACGCAGGATGCGGCGAATTTCTACACGATCGAACTCCGCAAGGGTGCGACCGTGATCGCTTCGTGGTCCTGTCAGACCGGCGCACAAGGCACGATCGCGGCTGATACGTTCGTCTCGCTCGTGCTCTCGGCCACCGATGCAAATCGGGTCTGCGCCCCCGGAAATGTACTCTCGCTGGCGCTCGTCAAGTCGGGTTCCGCCGCGAATCTTCCTATCGGGCGCGTTGTCGCTCACTGCAAGTACGTCTGAAAGGAACCGCAATGCGCAATCGCAATAGTCATCCTCTCTTCCATCGCGATCCGGGTTCTGCCGGAGAGCTACGCCTAGACGCGGCGGAATCCAACTGGCTCCGTGACGAGCTCCGGTGGGTCGACACCGAGACGTACAAGCAAGATTACGCGAACATGATGGGAGTCGCGCTCGTTCCCTCGGGCAAGAATATCCCTCCGTGGGCGCGTAGCCACATGTGGAGGGAGATGGATGCGGTCGGTCGGGCGGAAGTGATCACCTCCGCCGGACAGAACCTCCCCCGCACGGACGTCTTCCGCAAGGAGCACGAGCGGGCGATCAAGATCATCGGCGGTTCGTACGGGTACACGTGGGACGAAATGCAGGCTGCGGCTGCGGTTCCCGGTTCGCGCCTCGACACCGAGCGCGCGATCGCGAATCGCGAAGCGCTCGAGGAGAAGCGAGACGAGATCATGGCCTACGGTCTGTCCTCGCATGGACTGGAAGGTCTTCTCACCCTCACCGGGATCTCCACGTTCACACTCGCGGACAAGGCCAAGGGTGGCAAGACCTGGGGTACGCTCGTCGCGCCGAACGCGACCGGGAAGGAGGTGGCTTACGATCTGATGGCCTTCGCCGAGTCGATCGTTACCGCTTCGCTCGGCAAGATCCAGAGCGTGGATATCGTTCTCACCATCGAAGCGTATTCGTACGCCGCACAGAAGGAGATGAGCGGTACCGATTCCACGAAGGCCCTCACCGCGGCGCTCGCGTCTTCGTTCATCAACTCCATCACCCCGTGGTGGCGTTGCTCGGCTTCGCGCTCCGGCGGGAAGCTGGCGAATGACACGATGATCGGGTACCCGAAGAATCCACGGTATATCTTCGGCGTGAACCCGCTGGAGTACACTCCGCAGCCTGCACAGCAAGTGGATCTGGAGTGGAAGATCCCGGCGCTGATGAAGACCGGCGGTGTCGTGTGCAGGTACACGCACCTCGTCGCGAAAGCCACCGGCTTCGGCGCCTGATCCTGATCGGCGGATGTGAGAGACGTTGACGGGTTCCATCCCCCGGTCGTCAACGGATCTGGCGTTGCTCTGATCAGATCGATAAGGAGATCACCATGCGAACCGCGATCGTTCCTCAGTGCAAAGCGATCAACGTGACGAACGCGTCAACCGAATTCGGGCTTACGCTCATGCCGAATATCGATTACGTGATCGTGTCGTCGACCGCTGCATGGATCAAGCAAGCCGCTTCCAACCCGGTCGCGGTGGCTGGCGATCCAGCGAACATGTACATTCCGGCGAACACCCTGATCTATGTGTCGGGGGACAATGGTGCAGAGATCGCGATCATCCGCGATGCCGCGGATGGCAAGGCTTCGATCGCTCCGGTGCACTGATGGCCGCAATCGTCCTAGCGGACGTGCAAGCGATCGCCGCGGACATCACGAGTGTTCCGGCCGCGATCCTTGCCTTCGTGAACACGAAGATCGCGGTCGATGTGTTCGACGGTGAAGACGGAGAGAGCACAAAACTAGTGCGCTGCTATCTCGCCGCGCATTGGGCAACCGTGCTAGCGACGCTCGGAGGAGCCGCAGCGGGCGCCATCACCTCCGAGAGTGAGGGTGGTATCTCGCGATCGTACGCTCAAATGGATATGAGTGGGTCGGCGCTCGGCGCAACTCAGTACGGAATTCAAGCTCTCTTCTTCATCCGTCTCTATGCGAGCGGAGCATGGATCGCGGACCCGTGTGCATGAATGAGTGATGTTGTCGTCAAGCGCAAGGTGTGGGATGACTTGATTGCGCGTTGTTACGGTCTGGACAAAGCGCACGTGAAGGTCGGAATCCTTGCGTCCAAGGGTGCAGCGGACAAACATCCCGAGGGTCAACTCTCGCTCGTTCAGATCGCCGCGATCCACGAATTCGGGAATGAGCATGTTCCCGAGCGCGCCCCGATCCGAACCACGTTTTACGTGAGGCGTAAGCAAGAGCTGATCGACATGCAGACGAAGCTAGCGAGAGCGATCGTCACGAAGGGGATGGATGGAATCAGAGCTCTAGGGATGCTCGGCTCATGGGGGGCGGCTGCGGTGAAGGCCACGATCACGGAAGGAGATGGCCTTCCTCCTCCGAACGCACCGAGCACGATCGCGGCAAAAGGGTCGAGCCGGCCGCTAGTGGATACAGGACTCCTCAAGAATTCGATCACGTATCAAGTGGTGGAGGGTGAGTAATGAAGCCGAGACTCAACCTCAAGAGCTACAGCGTGACGCGCTCGGCGGTGAACGCACCTGTGAATGGGCGAGCGGTCGCTAGCACGATCACCACGATCCCGATCAAGGCAAACGTGCAACCCGCCGACGGCAAGACGATCAAAGCGCTACCAGAGTTCAGACAGACCGAAGACATTCGGCACCTGTTCACAGCAACGGAACTCTATGTTACCGGCCGCACCGTTGACGGAATCAAGTACGACGCAGACAGGATCGCGATCAAGGGTGAGGTGTTCGAGGTTTTCAAGGTCGGGGAATGGGGAGACGGAGACACTACTGGACACTATGAGTGTCTCGTGTCGCGACAGGTGAAGCCATGAGCGCTATCAATTGGGCCACGATCAAGGATGCGCTCCACGCTTGGATCGTGGCCGGAAGCGGACTCGCGGCGGGTCGAGTGATCTTCTCGGGGCAAAACCTCGGACGTCCGCCCGGGGATGACGCTTCAATCACGATCAAGTTCTCTGGCATCGTGACGGAGAAACTGTGGTCGATCACGTATAAGGACAATCCTTCACCGTCTCCGGGTGCGGAGCTTCTCAAGATCGCCAAAGCGGAAGCCGAGATCACCTATCAACTTACGTGCTGGCCTCCGTCAACGGCAACCGATGCCACGGAAGCTCACTCGTACCTTCAAGAGGTAATCGCTAACGGTCAACTCGACGCGCGGAAAGAAGTGTTGAAAGCGGCCGGGATCGGGTTCCCGAGATTCGAGACGGTGCTTCCGCTTGATGGTTTTGTGAACGTGACGCGCTTCGAGCCGAGAGCGGTTGTCACGTTCCGCTTCTACACCACCGCGCAGATCACGCAATCGATCACGTACATCGAAACCGTTAACGTGGAACTCGATACGACGGAACCCGCTCACGATTTCGATTTCACAATTGATCTGGACCCGTAAGTCCGAGGCTGCTACGTACACCGAAGGGAGATACCCATGGGGAACATCAACAATTACGTTACCGTGACGATCACGAAAAACTCCATCGGCATCACCCGAGCGGGGTTCGGAACGTTGCTCGTGCTTTCGCAGAATGCGCCATTCGTCGGACGCACGAAGACGTATTCCGACTATGCAGCGGTCGCGGTCGATTACCCGCTCTCCACCGCGCCGGAGAACATCGCTGCGGCTGCGGTGTTCGGCCAATCGCTCTCTCCGAAGCAGATGAAGATCGGACGGCGCGCGAACAAGTCGACCATGGTCTACTCGCTCTCCGTTGTCACGGTGAGGAACTCGTACACGTACGAACTCTATGTGTCCGGCCAAGGGTTCGCGCGCACCCTCGTCTCGTTCACGTCCGACGCGTCAGCTACCGATGGGGAGATCATCGTCGGACTCGTGGCCGCACTGAACGCGGTGGTGTCCAAGAATTACACCGCGGCGGGTACCATTTCTCCGGCAACCGTGACGGCAAGCGCCGCGGGTGGCTTCTTCTGTCTCCAAGTGGTGAACCCGAACGATCTGAAGATCTCCATGACGCACGCCGATCCGGGCGTGGCTGCGGATCTCACTGCGATCGCTCTGGCGGATCCGGACTTCTATTCCGTCTACAACTTCAGCAACTCTCTTGCCGAAGGTCCGGCGATCGCAACGTGGGTCGAGGCGAACAAGAGGATCTTCATCCTCGACACGAATCAGACTGACAGCATCATCACCGCCGAGTCCGGGGCAACGGACGTGCTCAAGGTCGCGAAGACCGCGGCGTACACCCGCACGATGGGAATGTACCATCACCGTCTCGATCAGATGCCCGGTGCGGCACTGAACGGACGGTGTCTTCCGATCACGCCCGGAGGCGAGACGTGGGCGGATAAGACGCTCTCTCTAGTGAATGCAACCAACCTCGAGGACACGCACCGTAACAATCTCGTCGCGCGCAACGCGAACGGGTACGAAGGTCCGGTGGCTGGCATCGGGATCACGTTCAACGGCATGGTCGCGAGCGGCGAGTTTCTCGATGTGACTCGCTTCCTGGATTACTTCAAGGATGACGCTCAAAAGGCGATCTTCGGAGTCAAGACCGCGAATGACAAGATCTCATACGATGATCCGGGCATTCGCAAGATCGCGAACGAGTTCAGAGCATCGCTCGCGCGCGGTGTCGAGGCGAAAGGCTTCGTGGATGGATCGATCAAACTCACGGTCCCGAATTCCGCGGATGTGGCTGCGGCGGATCGCACCGCTCGCGTGCTGAACGGTCTGAAGGCTGAAGCGCAACTAGCGGGCGCGATTCACATCGTCAGCGTCGCTATCAACGTGGTCGCGTAAGAGAGGAGATCGCCATGTCCAAGGATTACGATCCGAGCAAGGTGAACGTTACCTTCGCCGGAATCACCATCACCGGATACATGAAGGGAACGATGGTTGAGTGTTCGCGCAACGAAGAGACGTGGAAGACCGAGACCGGAGCGCAAGGGACGAAGGTCCGCGTGAAGAACCTCGACAAGGGAGGAAAGTGCAAGGTCACCTTGCAGCAAACCTCCCCGAGCAACACGGACCTATCCAATCGCGCGAACAAGGATGAAAAGGATGGGAGCGGGAAGGGTGCGCTCACCGTCGAGGATCTGAACGATAATACCCTGTGGTCCGCGAAGGAAGCGTGGATCGTCAAGCCGGCCGATCTCAAGCGAGGAGATGAGCTGTCTCCGGCGGAGTGGGAGCTCGAAGTGGAAGCGTGGGACTGGCACAACGGATCCCCAGCGTAACGAGAAAGGAATCCCCCGAACATGTCCAAGGAAAAGCAGACAACCGAGATCGACGGGTTCAAGGTCGTTTCTCATCAGATGGCGCCGCTCTCGCTGTACCCTCTCGTGCCGCGAGTTCTGAAGATCGTGTCTCCCATGCTCTCTCAGATGGGTGAGCTGATGAGCCTGAAGGATCTCGGAGAGGCTGGCATCGAGAAGCTACTCAAGGATCCGAAGGGACTCCTCAAGGTTCAACCCCTCTTCATCCACCTCGCTAACGCGCTCGGCGATCCGGTGAACGCTCGGCTTCCTCAGGAGCTTCTCGCTCGCACCGTGATCCACCTTCCCAACGAAGAAGGGGAGACGGTGAAGCGCGAACTCGGCTCCGACTCCGACATCAACAAAGCCTTCCGCGGGCGGTTCCTTACCATGCTCAAGTGCATGTGGTTCGCGATCGGAGTCAACTTCGCCGATTTTTTCGATGGCGACTCCGAGAACGCCCCGAGCAAGGACTCGGGGAAGGAGGAGGAGAACACGTAAGAATCGATCCAGATCTCGAACCTTGTTATCCAGCGCTGTACCTGGTTAATGAAGGTGTGATCTCGTGGACTGAACTAGACGAGCAAATGAGCATCATGGATGTGGAGAAAGTGCTCCACATCCATCACGCGATCGGCGCCGCTCGCGAGCGTCAGAAGAGACGTCAGAAATGAACATCGCCGAGCTATTCGCTGTCCTCCGCATCAAGCCCGATAAAAAGAGCTTCGATGCGGCGGACAAGATGATCGACTTCACGAAGAAGGCCCTCATGGGCCTTGCTGCGGTCGCGGGCGCGAAAGCGATCGTGGGATTCGTGCAAGCCACCACGGAGCTCGGTGGACAGTTGAACGATCTGGCGCAATCTACGGGACAGAACGTAGAGACGCTACAGGAGTTGAAATACATTGCTGGCCTCAGTGGTGGCTCGCTCGAGGATGTGTCAGGAATCCTCACGAAGCTATCGAAGAATATCTATGAGGCTGCTAACGGGAACGAAGGTCTTGCTCAATCGTTCGCGAAGGCTGGCATCGCGACCAGGAACGCGGATGGCTCCCTTCGAGCGTCCGAAGACGTTCTGGGTGATATCGCCGATCACTTTTCGTCCATGCCGGATGGAACCGAGAAGACCGCGGTCGCAATCGATCTCCTCGGCAAAAGCGGCGCAAAGGCGATCCCGTGGCTGAACGAAGGATCCGAAGCGCTCTCGAAGATGAAGCAAGAGGCGCGCGATCTAGGCGCGGTGATCTCCGAGGAGAACATCGACGTGTTAGACGCCTTCGGAGACGAGCAAGACAAGGTGAAGACCGCGCTCGTCGGATTGCGGAACGAAGCGGTAATCGCGCTCCTACCTTCGCTCAAGGAAATGGTTTCCAGCCTACTCGAATGGGTCAAGGCCAATAAGAGAATCGTCGCCGCTAAACTAACCTTCGTGATCAATCTTCTAGCGAAGGCCATCATCGGGATTGGTAGAGTGGTCGGGGTGTTCGTTGACGTGTTGGAGACGCTCGGCGAACACATGGATCTAGTCGTCGTAACGATCATGGCTGTGATCGGTGCGCTGGCCATTCTGAAGGCTGCAACCATCGCTACGGCGATCGCGAGCGCGATCTCGTGGATGATTGCGTTCTGGCCATTCGTGCTCCTTGCCGCTGCGATCGGCGCGGTGATCCTACTCGTCGAGGATCTTTACCAGTGGTTCACGAACGGTGATTCTGTTCTGAAGGAGCTTTGGCAAGCGTTCAAGACGTGGTTCGGTGAGAAGATCAGTAAGATCGTTTCTGACACGATCGATTTTTGGCGCGACGCGTTCAAGGCTATGATCGATTGGATCGTCGAAAAGCTGGAGTGGGTATGGGGCAAAATGAAAGGGATCAAAGACTGGTTCACCGGAGACGATGCTCCTGAAACGAAGGCTTGGTTTGAAGCGCGTAACGCGTGGATGGCAAGGCCAACCGAGGAGAATAAAGCGAAGATGGATGCCGCGGAGAAAGCCATGATCGACGCTACACAAGGTGTCGCGCCAAATCTCGATCTCTCGATCCCGCGCGAGCCTCTTCGTCTTCCCGGTGGTGGAGTGGAGGGTGGCGTGAACACGACGAGCGCTCCGGTGATCGTCAACATCAATGGCGCAACCGGAACCCCGGAACAGAACGCGGTCGCCATGACGAACGCGCTTGATGCTCACATGGAAGAG
>JACCDR010869789.1_pt1 | contig 39290 bp, 45 predicted proteins | sample 7446431 | NCBI WGS metagenome assembly JACCDR01 (sample SAMN15323443, study PRJNA562643) | freshwater metagenome | isolation source: river surface water | place: USA:Blue River Watershed | collected 2017-08-17
TAACCCGACACACAAATATTAAAATCAAGTGCAGCGAGCTTGCTGTCTTTATAAAATGGGAGCCTTGTCAGTATATGATAATAATTATAGATACCTGCGCTATGTTTGTTAACTAACTGTGGAATAGTTACGAACGTTGCACAAAACTTCTCTTGAAGCTCCCGTAATCTGTCTTTGATTGGGTGAATTTCTTTTCTATGAATTTCAATTATTTGTAGTGTTTCCATCTTCATTCTCCTAGTTCAGTATTCTGCTAAAATATTGATAATTTCATAATAATCAAGCTCAGCTTCATTGAATTCTTTTTCATAATTGCCCAATGCAAATAGTTTAATACGGTGCAAAGGAGTATCATCATTCTCCAATTGATATTGAACAAACTCTTTTAATCTCTTTACTTCTTGTGGTTTGGTTAAATCAGACTTTACCAAATGTTTATTTACTTGATAAATTTTTGGATCATTCAATTCCAGTTCATCGATAACTAAATGTTCAAACATCTCATTCTCCTTAAATTATTTCTGGCATGAAAAATATCTAGCGATGCTATTCATTAAGCTGGCTTCTTTTTTTTCGGCCAGTTCTTTTTCGGCTTTATCCTTTTCCTCCTTTAGCATTCGTAGCCTCTCGGCTTCTTCATCATGAGTTTTGATATGTCTTTTAACTTCTTCATCCATTAAGCTTAATACATGTTCAAGTTTAGTCATTATGTGATCAAATGCATAACCAACCACTGAAGTGCTTCTGTTAATATTGCCATCATAATCAATTAGCCTTTTTCTCCCGCAACTGTCCTCATAATCCACGTGCATAAAGTGTAGTTCATTATATCTTTTGTCTCCTTTACTCTCTACAATACCGTCAGTTTCATCACTTACTCTGGTTACTTCACGCTTTGCATTATATTTGGCTGTGAATTTAAGAACGCTAGAAATATTTAAAGAGATATGTATTATATTATTATAAATTTGTATTACTCCATTTTCAATGCGATGATCTTCTCCTGATGAGCTGATATCATGAAACTTCATTTCAAATTTATGAAGTTCACTATCATCATAAAAAGGAAATTCAACTAATTGGTTGTAGTAATCGTAATAGTTTCCCCTTAATATTCTATAGTAATCTAAAAAATTACTATGTTCTATTTTTTTAATTGTCTGCGCAATCTTGCTGATCATAGCCCAGAGGTTATGACCAAATTCATTTAGCCTTTTTTTCAAATTTGAATAGGCATAATCATCTAGTTTTACTATTTTTATGTCTTCCATCTTCATTCTCCTTGTTAGTGTTAAGCCCAAATATATTTATCCAAGTGTTCTTTGACTTCAGGTGTTGGTGTGAAAATGCCAACAATATGCTGCATAGGGACCACATGAATATGATCTTTTCTGCTTTTAGTCTCTTGATTGTATATGTCTAAAATTGCTGGTGATGGGGATAGGTAAGAACTGAAAGGGATAAATGTTACAAACATACCTGGTTCAAGCATATCATAAACAGCGTTTTCTTTTGGAGTGGGGTCAAATGGTTTTGATTTTTTTAGTACTACCCCAAATGATTGGGCCGCCATGATTGTTGCTTCATCAAGCACAACACTTAGCCCGCTTTCTAATGTGTCAGGAATCGGAAGTTTCTTAATGAGTACTTGGCCGCCGATTGGTTCATACATTTCAACATATTCTTTTGTATCAATTTTTTTTTGAAATATTGCTTTGGTGTTATTCATATTTTCCCCCTTTATTTATCTTGTGAGTTTCTTGAAACTCTTTTTGTTAGAGTTGCTATTTGCTTTTGAAGTTCTTCTATTTTTTGTTCTTGGTTTTTATTAGTGGTGTACATGTCTACAATTTCACCTGACATCCCATATAAGATCTCAGATATTCTTGAGAAGTGTTCACTTATTGATTGGAACTTCGGTCTCAGAATCGGGTCCAATTTGGTGGTGAACGCGGGGTCTACCACGGCCTCTTTTAACCTGTGGATCAATTGCCCTGTTCTGTTCTCTAATCTTATTCTGTTTCCATGCTCGCCATGCTCTGTATTCTTTATTGTATTCCGCTCTAAGTTCATATGGAATGATTCCTTTAAGTAAAAGTATTTCAATACAAGCCTTTGAAATCTTTCTCCCGCTTAAAATCCTAGCCATTAAGTTAAATGAGATATTTGTTTTTACGCAAATAGCTTCAATTGCTCTAGGCATTGTATCCGCGTGAAGATCTGCAAATGCTTTTATGTGGTTAGCAATCAATCGACACCGAAATTCTTTAGTATTTAAGTCAAAGTTCATAGGCGATAATCTCTTTTTAAAAGAATCGTTTTAATTGATTCGTATTTTGCTTTAGCACCTGCAAGCTTAGCATATGACTCAAGAGCCAAAGCTTTTGCGTCACACATAGCTTGAACATGGGCTATATATTCTTTGTTTGTGTGCACTATCTTTTCTTTTTCCTCCTTGTTCTTGCCTTCAATAGGCATTAATTGACTAAACAAAACTTTCTTGAACTCATATAGCTGAAAGAAATTAGCTTCATGGCGAGCATTCTGAGCCCCAAAATCATCTATATCTTTAGCTAGCAACATAAGTTTAGTTTCAAATTCTTTAAGTTTTTTGTCAGAATAAGTCGGCTCAACAGCTTCAATTGCAATCATGATTAATCCTGGTTACATATAAAGTTGAATTTTTACCTGATATTATTCTTTTGGCAGTATAGCACTTTACCTTCTCAAAAGAATTTTCCCACTCCAAAATTCTATATATATCTCTTGAAGTAGTGGATTCATTCAGCGCAATTTTGATTGTATCACCTGGCTTCATTGATTTAATTCTTTTGTGACTAACTTGATTTTTATTCAGGGCCTTTAATAAGGCCCTGTTTTTATCGTTGTTGAAATTAGGTGCTAAACCAAGCTCCTCAGAATGGAATGCAATCATCGGCGTCTTCATTGAAGTCTTGGGCCGATTGAGCCACAGTATTATTTTGAGGCACAGCTTGATTATTATTTGCTTGATTGTGTTCATTGACATCACCCTTTGTTCTTGGTTTAAAATGTTGCCATGGAATATCACGGCTCATATCCCTCTTGGCCTTTGAATAGTCAGTGATGTTTGCGTAAGTTTTACCTTGAGTGGTAGTATACCTTTTAATCAGTACCCTCAAGTTAAGCCCTTTCATATCTTCGATATTGATTATAGGGGAGCCATTGGTATCTGAACCATACTTGCTCTTTTGTGTGTCGAGCCATTCTTGACTGACAACACTGTAAACAAACTTGGCAAGCTTTGACTTCTCATGAAATGAAAGTGTGAAATCTTTAAACACTGTATGGTTAAAACCAGCCGAAGCTTTTTCCTCTAGCATAAACCAAATTCTAACAATGTGCTTTTTGCTTGATTTGCCGTTATAAGTAATTGTCTGTAAGCCCCTGTCTTCAATGTGACAGATAATCCCATTGTGCAAATCGTCAGATGGGAGTTCAAATTCTTTATAATTATTATTTCCAGAGCTAACTAATAAAGCCATATTAACCTTCTTTCGTTGTGTAATAAGTAGGAACTGAAAACTTGTGACGGCCTTCATTCCATTCTACTGATATATTATCCCAACAAGTAAATGTGTAAGGGCAGTATCCACCGCAAGGGAAAGTTGGTAACTTATATCTCCCTGTTGGAATGGCATCCCACTTCCTTCCATCATCTTTATTGCGGACTTTTTTTGTTTCTGCTTCAGGCGTGTAAGGACGCTGAGGCAATTTTTTATGTACTAGCTCAAAATCCGCCATGGTTTGAGCATAGATTTCAGGATCGAAGTCAATTACCTTGGACCAAATGTGACCAGTTTCTTTGCGCATATAGACAAACAAAGTACTCTTGCACCCTAATGGCTTCAGTAATTCACTCCCCATATAACAATGAACCTGTGGTAAATACCCGTCAGGGCCAACTTCTTTAAAATGATCATAGCCAAAATTTGCAGCTGATTTGAATTCAATCACCTCATAAGAGCCATCCCACTTCAGGCCATAGCCATCAAGAGAGCAGCTGATCGGAATCCCTGAAGGGGTCACAACTTTTGTTTTGATCTGATCATAAAATTCAATGATCTTCCCATTGATATCGACTGAAGATATTACATTGCCAAAGTAAACTTCTTTATAAAGCTTACCAGGTCCGACACAACCGTGCTTGACCCAATATTTCAGGACTGCTTCAGACAAATCCCCCAACATAAAATTGATTATTTTACGTGGTATCAGTCTTTGGAAGTCTTCGCCTTTTGATTTGTAATATCGTCTTCGGACACACTGACCAGCCGATGAGCCACGATCTACATGAGTTGAATTATCTTCTGGATAAGTCAACTTAATGTAATCATAGATTTGATGAGCCGCGACAGGTATTTCATTTTCCGCTTTATCTTCTTCCAAAGCGTATTGGTTCGGTATAAGTAGCATTGTTTCATTCCCCCATGTTTAAGCGCCCTGACCAAGAGCGCGTTATCTATTTCCATGAGGTGATTATATACAACTTTAATCCATTGGCAACAAAAAAAATATTTTTTTTATAATTAAAATAATATACACAAAAAACACGGGTAACTATTATAAACAAAGGAGGATAAAATGTTTGAAAAAAATATAATAAATGAGTCAGGCGACCCTCGCTATTCTAATGCAGAACCTAGATATTTGCTTGAAAAAACAATACTTGGAATCATCTTTAACGATAATTCATTATTTGAATCTTTAGAGTTAAACCCTGATTGGTTCAAATATAAATGGCCAAAGCAGGCTATAGTCAATTCATTAAGCGACAAAACGTATTTAAACCCAGTGACTCTTGTGAACAAAGACGACAAGATGTTTCCTGTGCTTGAAGTCACTTCCGCTCAAGATATTGCTTTTGGCTATGGTTCCGAAGTCTTAGCAAACATGGTTAACGAATTAAAAGACGCCTATAAAAAAGGGATTATCAAAGATATTATATCAAATGATAAAGATATAACTCCTGAAAATGCTGTTAAGAAAATTCAGGAAAAGCTTTCAATGCTTACAGACAAAGCTCAAGCGGCTAAATTGAAAGATGTTTTAAATGAATGTTACACGCAAATAGAAGCGGCTTGTGAATCTAGGGGTGTCGCAGGAATCAAAACAGGCTTTAATTCTTTAGACAATATTACTGGCGGGCTGCAAGGTGGTTGCCTTTATATTATAGGTGCTAGGCCATCCATGGGTAAATCAGCATTAGCGACAAACATTGCATTGAATGCAGCAAAGAGCGGGCGCCATGTGTATATGCAATGGATGGAAGAGCCAAGAACTAAACTTGGCAATAGAATGATAGCAAATTTTGCGTCAGTGCCAAATGAAGTCCTAATGAGGGGAAAAATTCACGAGAAAGCTTATGCGTCTATCATCAAAGCAATTGGTGATCTTGGCCAATTGAACATTACAATAGACGATTCTTCATCATTAAGTGCAGAGTCTATATTTTACAAAGCACAAGCGATAAATGCGGTACAAAAGATTGATTTGCTTATTGTGGACCACTTACAATTGATAAAACAAAAAGGTGTGGATCGAAGGACAGAAGTTTCGCACGCTTCTTCTGTTCTGAAATCAATTGCAAAGACGTTAAATATACCAGTGGTTGTGCTGTGTCAGCTTTCTAGAAGTGTAGAGCTTGATGGGAAAGAGAAGAAACCTAAACTATCTCACTTAAAAGAATCAGGGGATATTGAAGCCAACGCGGATGTTGTCATGCTTCTTTATCGAGACTCATATTACAATGGCAACATTACAAACGGGCCTGACAATATCGAAATTATTGTCGGCAAGAACCGCGACGGAAGATGCGGCTCTATTTTTTTAACATGGCATTCTTCATTTATGAAGTTTGAGGAGGATGAATTTCATTATGTTAACAATTTATGAATATAAATTTATTGAACAGTTTCTTTATTATCCAAAAGAAAAAAAGAAATCTAGGATACTAAAAGACAGTGAATGGTTTGGCCAAATTCAACAGCAAAAATGGAATGAGGCTGTGAAATCATCGAAAAAAATTGTGCGAGAGATAAACTTGCCAATAGTTATGCAGGCGCAAGAGTCTTCGGGGTATTTGAAAACACTATGGTACAACAGAGCTCAATCAAAAAAAAGAGTTCGGAAAAGGTATAAGTATGCAGTCAACGGAACAAGTGTATTCAATTACCTAGCGCATCATAAAGATAGGGAAAACATGTTTAAGATAAAAGACTCTCAAACATATATCTATTCTCACTATTTTGAGTTGCTCTGTAACGTGTGGGGAGTGGGGCTTGTAAAGTTAATAGCAGAAACAATCTTACACAAAGACACCACTTTCTTTTTCAATGAAAACATAAACCATAACGCTTCAAAGATTAGAAACCTTCTAGCCAATTTTGAATTGTATTTAATTGCATTTATCTTTGGGTGCCCAATTCACAATATCTGGCTAAGATATGAGAATAAAAGATACATATATATCAACGGCGATTTTCAATTGCCTTTAGATTTATTGTTGTTCTTTTATAATAAACTAAAACCGTTTCACATGAAACGATTGCAAGATAAAGGTGTGTTAGAAATACCAAGGTGGGAAGTTGACTCAAAGACTAAACTATACGTAAAGAAATAAAAAGAAACCCCCATCACTAGATCGGGTATAGCAATGGGGGAGGGTCACTAACATCGGAGAATGAACGATGCACAAAAAAAATATATCATAATAGAAATTACAGCAAGCTTTTTTATAAATTAATAAATTTTTTGTAGTCATAATGATCAACAAACCTTGACTCATACTCACAATATTTAATCATTCTTTCAATTGTGCTTATGATAAGAGGCCCATCAATATCGCCCCACTCGTTTCTGATTTTGTAAGTATTAAGAAGCCTCTTGAGTTGAAAGATTTTAGAAGCGTAATTTACACGCCTATTCTTCCCGTTATCTGTAAGGGATTTAATAATATATTTTATCTCACTGTCTGTGGCGTTGTTTCTTTTTAATGCTTTAGGTTTTCGCCCTGGTTTTTTACATGTTTCCATAACTGTCTTGAAAATATTCTTTTATTTTCTTTATATAAAGATCAACTAAGGTTTTGTTTCCGGCCATATAAGCGGTGACAAACATTTTGAAATCATCAAAGTCTAAGCACGGGACAACCACATTGCCAGCCGCTCTCAATTCATTAGCAATACTGATCTGTTTTTCTGAAAACAAATTCTTAATGGACTTGATCGTGCCAGTGTCCTTTTCAGGGTCTTTATTTTCTATGTATAAATGATTGTACCCACACATGCCGTATGGAATAACTATATCTGGTATACCTGGCTCCCTCCCAATTTTTTTCATCTTAACGGCCATAGCTATTGTTGTGAACATGTTGTTTGGGACATGGTAAATAATCTTACCAGGATACTGCATTCTAAACCAATTCACTTGGCTTGCTTGCAGGTTGTCCTCGTTGTTCTTAAGTCTTTTTTTCCTGCTTGTTTTCCTTTTGTAATTCTGAGCGTAAGACATCGGGTTCCTTTTCAATAAGAACATTGTTATCAAACAACATTTTACGTCTACGTCTATACTCTGTCACTCTTTTTCTATTTTGTTCTGGCGTAGGCTTTTTAATTTGAGCCCTATATTTTTTGTTAAGCTCTATTCGTTTCTTTTTATACTCAGGGTCAAGGTGTCTTCTAATAGCGTCAGAATTATGACATAACAGTAAGCCAATGCTTCGCCATGAATAGCCTTTGTCTCTCAAGTTTTTTGCAGTCACGATTGTTTCTTCAGTTATTTTTATATTTAACTTATGAGTTTCTGGTATTAATAACTTAGAATCCAAGTACTTAGGCCGTCTAGATTTCATAAATTGCCTTCATCTTTTTTAGGAGAAAGATTATCCCCTCCATCCACCGTTTCATAATCTGAGTCACCTTTGTACCCGTTGAGAACTTTATTTGTCGTAAAATTCTCACGAGGGTTGTCTGTGTTAAACTTTTTACCCTTGAGCCATACTTGGTAGTACCCTTCGAATTTTGTCGCGTTATAGAGCGTTTCTGGACGAAGGTACTTTTCCATGTCAGTGCCTGACCAAGCCGTGAATTGTTGCGACGCGACCCCCTTGAGGGCTTCCACACTAGCCCCATCGTTTAGGCGCGCGTTTATAAACTTAGCAACCGCTTTCGAAGTGGGTTTGTATCGTGTTTGTAGTAGGCTGTTAAGGTGGTCAACCACCTCTTTGACGCTATCAAGATTTTTTTTTCGATTTGTGCGTGAAATGTCACTCACGGTTTCTTCCCCGACATTATTTGTATTTTTAATATTATTATTATTAATATTATTATATATATTATTATATATATTATAACCATCATCTCCAAACCAGTGACATTTTGTCACCGGTGACATTTTGTCACCCGTGACACCCATGTCACTAATTTTATTTTTTACACCGTCAAAAATTGGGGTGAAATCCACCTCATAATTGGTAATTTTTCCATTCTGTCTGAACGCTTTTAGCAACCCTTTTGATTCTAGATTTTGAATACACCTATACACGTGCCTCGGAGTAAGTTTTAATTCCCTAGCGATTGATCCGCTGGAAATCCTTACTTGGTCTTCAAACCCTGAAAGCCTTTGAAATATACCAAAAATAAGGACTTCTGACTGGCTAAGCCCTAGCCCTTCAAGCTCATGGTAATATGGAGTAAACTTCATTTTCATATCATCCCCCGATGATAGTCATTTATTTGACTTTTATTATGGTGTTATTCCGTATTGTAAATCAACTGATTCGTTTATATAACCGACAGGGGCGAACAATAATAATATCCACACCACTGGAGCTAAAAAAATAACGATGATAAAAAACGTAATTATATAATGGCAAATGCTTTCTTTTAAATTATTTCTGTTCATAAATATCCTCGATAAATCCCCTTGATTTGGCCTTCATCGCCTGAGCTATAAGACAAATAGTTCCCATCTTAGGCCTGTAAGGCGGGCTAAAGAAAAATGTGTCTGAAGAATAGGGTGTGTACTGTATCCTGTTTGCATTATGCGGAAGAAACAAAGTTGTCCCATCTAATGGTCTTGGCAATCGCTCGCTAAATAAAAATTCGCTTTGATAACAAACCAATTTTCCATCTTCATTCGTTAGGATTTTATTAAATCCCTTCCACACCATTTTATAATCAAACAGCTCATGTTTAATCATGCATTTTGTTTTATAAGCAGGTTGAATCTTGGATTCAATTTCCCTTGCCATAGCTTCATTAGTTACTTGGACTACTTTTGAAACAGCGTTCCTGATATTAAAGTCCCTATTTTTAGAATTGAAATTGTTTATAGAGTTATGAAGAACCCTTTTAAAGTACATTTCGTGCCCTGATTCAACCTTGACCACTGGTGTTGTTATGTTATTAAATTCACTCTCTAATAAAAAACTATCATCCAAATTAATTTCCTGAATTTCCCTGTTATAAAATGATTCTTCATCTGTTAACTTGTAGCGATATTGATTATTTGCAAATTTAAAATACAGGAATACAGGCCCCAACCATGGAGTTTTTGGCCATAGTTTTACATAATAATTTTTAGAATCTAATTTGAATATTGATTTTCTTTTATAAGATTTGTCGTTTTCCTTCATACTCCCTCACATTCTACCAGTTTACCGCCTTTTGCAGTATACCAGACATCTTCTTTGATTGTTGTGCCATCTACGAAACCGTAAGCGACGCTGCGTGGGTCGCGGTAGTAATCCACTTCTACACAGACAAGTAACGAGCCAAGCACGCCTTTGACCTGTGAGTAGCAGCCTACTGCATAAGCGACGGAAGATTCATGCCCGACTGAGGCGCTGCTAAATTCGCCATTCGCCGTGGCGTGAGATTTAGGGCCTTTTGCAATCGAAGTAGCGCCAGCTCCAACCGCCGCGGAGTTTGAATTAGGACCCTCAGTTATAGACATCGAACCTCTCCCCGCCGCCGCGGAGTTTGAATTAGGACTTTTTACTATTGCAATCGATCTAAATCCAGCCGCCGAGGAGTTTGAATCAGGGCCCTCAGTCATAGACCTTGAACCGGCACCAGCCGCCGCGGAGTCTGAATCAGGACCCTCAGTTATAGACATTGAATCACCCCCAGCTGCCGCGGAGTTTGAATCAGGGCCCGCAGTTATAGACATCGATCTAAATCCAGCCGCCGAGGAGTATGACCTAGGCCCTGCAGTTATAGACATCGAATCAACCCCAACCGCCGAGGAGTTTGAATCAGGACCCCCAGTCATAGACCTTGAACCGACACCAGCCGCCGCGGAGTCTGAATCAGGCTCCATGGTTATAGACAGCGACCTCCATCCAGCCGCCGCGGAGTGAGCCAATCCCTCATTCGAAAAACTCTCCAAAGGTGCTTTATTCATGCTCCCTCACATTCTACCAGTTCACCGTTCTTTGCGGTGTACCAGACATTTTCTTTGATTTTTTTGCCATCTACGAAGCCGTGGGCGGCGCTGAGTGGCGTGTCATCAAAAGCCACTTCCACGCAGACAAGAAGCGAACCAAGAACGCCTTTGACTTTGGATCCAAATCCTACAGCAACGGCGGCGGACGTTTTATCACCGACTGAGGATTTGCTAGATTCGCCCACCACCATCGCGTTAGATTTAGGACCTTTTGTCATTGCATTTGACCGGGCCCCAACCGCAGCGGAGTTTGAACGAGGGCCCTCAGTCATAGCCAGCGACATCCAGCCAACCGCCGCGGAGTTTGAATTAGGCCCCTCAGTCATTGAGGTTGAACCGGCACCAGCCGCCGAGGAGTATGACCTAGGCCCTGCAGTTATAGACATCGAATCAACCCCAACCGCCGAGGAGTTTGAATCAGGACCCCCAGTCATAGACCTTGAACCGGCACCAGCCGCCGCGGAGTAAGCCGCTTCCCTATCCGTAAAACTCTCTAAAGGTGCTTTATTCATTTGCAGCCTCTTGTTTTTTACGAGCAAGGGCAATGTTGTATTCAACCACTTTTTTAATATCGTACCGCAGTTCGACAGAATGTGGATCGTCTCTGTCAATAATCGGTTTAAGTCTCAAAGCGTCCGCGCCAAGATATTCGTTTCCTTCTTTATCAATCCATTTTTCATTGAGAGGTAAATATTTTTCACGGAAAAACTTGTTTTGTAATTTATCTTTGAGGATGCTTGCATCGACATACCCAAGATTTTTCATTTCTTGATCACGAATATCCATCCCAATATGTTCAAGAAATTTCACGATGTATTCGATATATTTTGAAACAACAGGCCCGTTTCCTTTACCTTTGATTTGTTTTCCTTCCTCAATTGTACAATGGGGCATGTTTTTTGAGTCTCTTAATGAATAGACTTTAACATCTCTTCCAAAATAACTCCCAACACAATGAGACATTAAAGCCCCTTCTCGTAGGTAAGCGTTTTGTCCAACCAGTTTGACAATTTTAAACCCATCCCCAAAATCAAGGACAAGCTCAACATCTTCGGGTGATTCCTGAATTTCGTTCCCCTTCTTTATCTTCTGGGCAACCCACTCTTCAGTTTTAGTTTTAGCTTGCTCATATGACATTTTGCCAACACGGCTTGGGCAAGCTTCACTTGATAAAAAGTCAATGATATGTTCGGCTTCACTGGCTTCAATTTCTTTTAAATGTTTTGATAAAACGTTTTTGACCCAATTCATTTTGAATTCGTCAAGACCTACGTGATTTGCGTACGCGATTAAGTTTTCCATTGTTTTTCCTTTTTTTAGTTTGTTAGTTACATTCTACCAATTTACCGTCTTTTGCAGTATACCAGACATTTGCTTTGATTGTTGTGCCATCAACGAAGCCGTGAGCGACGCTGAGTGGTATGTTGTCTTCGAAATCCACTTCCACGCAGACAAGCAACGAACCACGCACGCCTTTGACTTTTGAGCTATAGCCTGCTGCAACAGCAATGGAAGTTTTGTTACTGACCGAGGCTTTGCTACAGTATCCAAAAGATGCAGCCGAAGAGCCAGGCCCTTTTGCAAATGAAATTGATTTATATCCAGTCGCCGCTGAGATTGACTTAGGCCCCTCAGTTATAGACATTGGATATTGCCCCACCGCCGAGGAGTTTGAGTTAGGCCCATTAGTAATTGAAGTTGGTTCATGCCCAACCGCCGAGGTGCTTGAATCAGGCCCCGAAATAATTGAGGTTGGTGTATGCCCAACCGACGCGGATTTTGAACCAAGACCCGAAGCTATAGACATCGGTTTAAACCCAACCACAGCAAACTCAGTCCATGCCTTATCTGTAAGACTCACTAAAGGTGCTTTATTCATACCCCCTCACATTCCACCAGTTTACCGCCTTTTGCGGTGTACCAGACATCTTCTTTGATTGTTGTGCCGTCAACGAAGCCGTGAGCGACGCTGAGTGTGTCGCCATCAATATTCGCCTCCACACAGACAAGCAACGAACCAAGCACGCCTTTGACTTTTGATTTATATCCTACTGCAACAGCCGCTGACGATTTGCCACCGACCGAAGCTTTGCTAAACTCACCATTCGCTGTGGCGTTAGATTTAGGACCTTTTGTAACTGAGGTTGATCTCCGTCCAGCTGCAACGGAGTCAGACCGAGGCTCATTAGTAATAGACATTGATTGATATCCAACCGCCGTGGAGTTTGAATTTGGGCCTGTAGTAATAGACATTGATTGACATCCAACCGCAGCGGAATGTGAATGAGGTTCTGAAGTCAAAGATATTGATTCAGTGCCAACCGCCCCTGAGCAAGAATCAGACCCATCAGTGATTGAAATTGTTTTCCACCCCACCGCCGCGGAGCATGAACTAGGCCCCGCAGCTATAGAAAGTGAACGCATTCCAGCCGCCGCGGAGTCAGAATGATGTTCAGTAGTCACAGACATTGAACCAAAGCCCGCAACAGAGGAATCAGCCCCACTCTTATCCGAAAAACTCTCCAAAGGTGCTTTGTTCATACTCCCTCACATTCTACCAGTTTACCGCCTTTTGCGGTGTACCAGACATTTGCTTTGATTGTTGTGCCATCTACGAAGCCGTGAGCGACGCTGAGTGGCTTTTCTGTGTAATAATCCACTTCCACACAGATAAGTAGCGACCCAAGCACCCCTTTGACTTTTGATCCAGATCCTACAGCAACAGCAACGGAAGATTCACCACTGACTGAGGCTTTGCTGTAGTGCCCATTCGCCGTGGCGTTAGATCTAGGACCTTTTGTAACTGAGGTTGATCTCCGTCCAGCTGTAACGGAGTCAGACCGAGGCTCATTAGTAATAGACATTGATTGATATCCAACCGCCGTGGAGTTTGAATTTGGGCCTGTAGTAATAGACATTGATTGACATCCAACCGCAGCGGAATGTGAATTAGACTCAGTAGTCACAGACATTGATCCACGGCCAGCCGCAGCAGAATCCCAATTCTTATCCGTAAAACTCTCTAAAGGTGCTTTATTCATATTTCCCCCTTTTTTTGTTAGTTTAAGCGAAGAATCTCATTGAGAAAATTCGCCAGATTGCATGTTCATGGATAATTTCAACGCTGGAATCTCTCCCCCACCAATTCCCAAAATCATTTTTGATGATTGTTTCACCTTGAATGGCGAGGGCATACGAAAAGAAATTGTCCACTAAAACCCACTGGTTGATTTCCTTTTGTTCATATTTTTCAAGATTTGTTTTGATTTGTTCGTGGTCAAATATGTTTGACTCTAGGCACTTGTTGACTAAATTTGTTTGGTCTTCGAAATTATAGTCATCAACAAATGTTTGAAATTTATCTTTGAGGCCACTCAAATCAAAGTTTTTTGATTCCATCATGTTATAGTATGACCTTTTCAGGTCCTCGTTGTTAAAGTCCACAAATACCTCATTCATTGTTTTGATTAAGATTCAATTCTTCAAATTGAATTCTCGCTTCAAAGTGGGCTCTTGTTCTGATTTTGTTTTCCAAGGTTGCATTTGCTGAAATGATCATGCTGGTCAAAACGCTTTTTAAATCTCTTTTCTCAAAAAAAGAAAAATCTTGAAGAGCATGAAACCTGGCCAAGTCATAAAACGACATTCCGTATTCAAAACATTTGGACAGTTCTAGGTCTTTTTCTGTTGGGTAAAAATAGACACCTTCAAACACTCGGCTGGTCCCATCACTTATTTTTTTCAAAGATGCCCACAGCTCGACCTGATCTTTGCCAAGATTTAAACTATCCAAAAAATGGTTTAGTATTTTGACCCTGTTTTTAATAGTGGCTTCAATTCTTTCCGAGGCTCTTATTTCGGCTTGTATCTTTTTGATGCGTCTTTGAATTGCGCCTTCTGATCTTAGGTGTTGGGCATGAGTTAAGCAATCTTCCGCCTTTTCGGAATTGCTTTTGGCTGAATTAGCCAAGGCAAAAATTGCATTCATGTTTTTTCTAACAGTTTCAAGGTCTTTTCTGTGACGTTTTTCGGAATGATGTCCAACTAAAATCGGCTGTCCAAATGTTTGGCAAACGCCCATTTTGGAGGTTTTTTCGTCTAATTTTTGAGCTGTTTTTAAGTTTTTATCAGCTCTTTCATTTAATCTTTCAGCCTTAGCTAGGGCCCTGTCTATTAGGCCAATTTGATCAACTTCAATATCACCAAGTTTTTCGGCGAACTTTTCACGTCCAATAGACCATACCGCGAACCAACATTTCTGAAGTGGGGCCCATTTGAAGCCTAATTTTTTCAGGCTTTCAATTGTTTCGGCGTCAGGTTTTTCCCCAAAAAAAATTCTGATTTTGTCGTCTTCAAAGTTATAAGTGATTTTCATTTTAACCATCCTTTTTTGAAATAGTGTGCAGCAATCATTTCAATGCTATCATCTAAATAAAGAGGTTGATTAGATGCATACCGTGACCACCATACCCCATAATTATTGATCAAAAGGTGCGCCCCGATGTCTTTTAGGCAATCGATAAAGTAGCTATTATGTGAAGGGATTGCATAGAATTCTAAATTGCCATTGGAACCAAAGGGATAATCAACAAAATGTGAAATTTGCTCAAATTCAAAAAACCCTTTGATAAATAAATCTTCAACTAGACGGCTTTGATCAATAAATCCTGATTTTTGCTTGAGAAATCTTTCTGTTAAAAGAATCATGTCAGGTCCACCACTTTGCTTTGAAAGTAAAAAATGGTGCTCCACTATTTCAGCCCCAAGCGGTGTAAGCTTTTCATTTTTCATATTTCCCTCGTTTTAAAATAGGTTTTTAATGTCTGAGCTTTTGTCACAATAGAGATCAACAAGCTTACAGCTAATGACTAAAAATGTTGTTGGTATTGAAAGAAGCAGAAACAAAGTGAAAATGTCTTGAACAAGATCATTCATATTTCCCCCGATTTTGATTGGTTAAGTGACCCATTCACTTGCTTGTACATTATCACGCAATGATTATGGTGACAAGTATTTTTATTTTATCAATCAATTTAAAATGTGGATAAAAAAAAGATTGCTTAGATAAAACAAAGATTTATTTTGGTTTTCTTATTTAGATTGGTGCTGTTGATTTATTTTATTTGGCGGGGAATTATTTTGAATGAAGTGAATTCTCATTTTGAGAAGGATTCTGACATTGATTTAGAAAAAGACGTGAGATTGAATAAAGACAAGGCTTTGCTGGCTTGTGGGGAATGAGGCTGTGACATGTTTATGATGATTTTGTTAAGATTTGCCAAATAAATCGCCCGCAAACCCTTATTTTTACAATAACCAAAAAAAATTTCTGGATTTGGGCGTTGACATATGTATGTAGTATTAAATGTGTTAAATGATGCTTTTAACGTTTGTTAACAATCGATGAATTTAGTTAAAGCAATGTTAAACCCAATCAATCTTGTTAATTAAATGCTAGTCAATGATTCAATCGATTTTAACCAATGCTTCAATTTAAGCTTCAATTTAGGTCAGATCATGTTTTATCTTTTAGTTATCTTTTTTATATTTTAGTTATCTTTTAGTTATCTTTCAGGATAGGCCTAAACATTAAGGATTTAATTTAGAATAGGGTTTTAGTTTAGGATAGGGTTTCAATTTAGGATAGAGATTTAATTTAGAATAGACCTAAACATTAATGCGAGACTAGCCACAAAAACTTTGTCTTATATAATATCAGCCAAATCAAACTTGGGTTAAACAAAATAAAGCCATGTTAAACGATGTCAATCAATCGTTAAGCAATGATTCAATTGGTTAACCAACGCTTTAATTGTTAAGCCAAATAAAGCTTGGGTTTATCTTAGAAAAGCAATGCTTTATTCATCACCATTTTTTAAATTAATATAATAAAAACAATATGTTAAATAATGTTATATCATGTTAACCATTGTTAACAATGTATTGAATTATGATTCATGTTTCATTTGATATTGACTTTGGTTATTCAGGGTAACCTGGTTTGGTCATTGGTCATATTGATATGATGTATCTACCCCCTAGAGATTTCCCACAAAAACCAGTAATCAAATAAAGCCTTATATTATAAGTAGTTACCCTTTTTTAAAATGATATACGCATTAGAGATTTCCGTATAAAACTTGGTTTAATTTATAAGGTGTTGGATTCATTGGTGATTCTCATTTTGATAATGAATCTTAGGATAATAAGAGTTGACATGTTGATTGATGTGTTTAGAATTGTGATAGTTTTTTAGATTTATTTTATGTGGGGGATTTATGAAGTTAAAAAAGGGAAGTCGAAGGACGAAGCCAGGGATGATGGGAGGGAGGAGTCAGAAGTTATTAATGCGAGAGATAGATTATGGGATGGATGCTGAGAGTCAGTTGATAGATGTTGAGGAGGTACGTGAGCAGAATGAGGCGTTGATGACAGTTAGTGAGGCGTTAGAGAGGTTGAGGGATTTGAAGACACCGCATGAGGTATTGAGCAATTTTCAGTTAGATGCGACTAAGAAGTTGGTGATGATGTCATTGTTTAATGAGCGTTATGGGTTTGTGGCGACGAAGGAAATTTTGGATCGTGTTATGGGCAAGCCTGTTGAAAGGATGATATCGATTGGTCAAGAGGTTTCATCATATGGTGATGAAAGATTGAATCAGGAAATTTTAGCGACTTTGAATAGTTTGAAGAGTGTAACAAGAGGTGTTGTTGTAGATAAGGAATTGGAAAAGGATTTAGGTGGTGAAGAGGTGGTTGAAGGTGAATCAGAAGAAATCATCGAGTGAAGATGGATGGATATGGCAAGAGAATTTAGTTTATGAGCCAAGACAGAAACAGGTTAGTACAGGAAAGATTGAAGAAGGAAGCCGCTCTTTTGAAGTTGAGAGAGCTTCAGAGGGTAGCTTTGAACGACAAGTTTCGCTTGTTTGTTCCGAATCCAGGGTTCCAGGCGGACATATTAGAGGCGAATGAAAGAATTTTATTAGCGATTGCTGGTAATCAGTCTGGTAAAACTACGATCGGAGCCGCTTGGGCCGGTGAAAATGCGCTTATGAGGTCTGTTGATAAAAACAGAAAGCCTAGATTTAACCGCAAAACACATTCTTTTATTGTCTCTGGCCAAGGAATGAAGACTGGTATTGAGAATACTATCATCCCTAAGCTCAAACAAGTCATGGGTGAAAACGATTTCAAGATTAAAAACAATTCAAATGGCTCACCTTCTGAGATTTTATGGTCAACAGGGTCAGTTACTAAGCTCTTAACCCAAGAACAAGATGATATGGTGTTCGAAGGCGCTACTTATGACTGGGGTTGGATTGATGAACCTGTCAGAAGAGGCATATTTGTTGGCTTAGTACGTGGTTTAATGGCCAAAAGAGGCCCGCTTCTTATGACCGGAACCCCTATTGCTGAGCCATGGATCTATAATGAACTTTATTTGCCAGGTGTGACTGGAAAAAATAAGAATGTTAGAGTGTTTGAAGGCACAGTCTACGAAAATAAAGCCATTTCTAAAGAATCTATCGAAGAATTTATAAGTTCTTTGACTCAAGATGAAATTGAAGTGAGACTTCATGGTAAATTCAGCGCGCTTCAAGGTAGAGTTATCAAAGAATTTGACCACAATAGACATATTATCAAGCCTTTTGATATTCCTTTTGATTGGCCTATCTGGTTGTCTATCGATCCACATAGAGGAAAGCCTCATGCAGTTCTTTGGCTAGCTGTCGGTCCTGATAATAAAAAATATATATGCAATGAACTGTTCCTCCCCACAACAATTAGAGCTCTCGCGCAAAAAATTATCAACATCAATAAAGAATACCCAAATGTTGTTGATTGCCTAATCGATACTTCAGCACAAGAAGACGGTTGGGAAAGAATTAGCGCTAGATCAGTCATGGAAGACGAAGGATTATACACTTCACTCGCGCAAAAGAAGAACAAAAAGACTTCTGGTATCCTTCTAATCAATGACGAATTCAAAAGAGATAACCTCTTTGTATTTAATACATGCACACGAACCATTAAAGAATTAGAAATGTACACTTACAAGCGAAACAGAGACAATATTTTTATTGATGAACCAAGAAAAGAGTGGGATGAAATGATGGATAACTTAAGATATATCTTAACAGAAAACCCAACTCACATAACCGGAGATGGATTTTACGACACAATCCCATACTACCGAAATAAAAAATAAGTTTTAAAGGTTTATCATGGAAAATGAACAAAAAAAACAATTTGCCTCAGCTTCTGCTAGAGATAGATTCCAAATCAATTTAACTGATAAACAAAAAAAAGACTTAGTCTGGTGGCTTAAATCAAAATTCAATTCATACAAATCCCAAAGAAGTGTTTGGGAACAAAATCAATTAAAACTTTTACAGTATACCGATGACTTTATGTCACCGATTGATATGGATAAAAGACCTTATGGCGGCGGGTTTGATTTTAAAGCCCCCGTCATTCCAATGATGTGCAAAGAATATAGCTCCATGCTATATAATATCTTTTCAAATAGATCTTTATATACAACCGTTCCAAATGGGACCTCTGAAAAAGATGAAAAATTTGCCGCTTTTTTTAAAACCGCTGTTGTTAAAGAACTGTTTGATAACTGCAATAATAAAAAAGGAATCATCCCTTTACTCGAATCTTTGTTTGTTAAAGTTGCAAATGAAGGCTTTGCTATCGTTTGGAAAGAATGGGTCCATGAACAAGAAAAGTTTATTGATATTGAAGAAGACCCTGAACTTGAAACCTTTGTTGAAGTCCAAAAAATCAGAACCAAATACGAAGGGACAATGTTTAGACTTGTGCCATGGGCCAACATTGTATTCCCTGCAAACCTAGAAGATCCTTCCGATCTTGATGAGCCAGATTGCGTTACAATCATTGACTCTATTTCAAGATCACAGCTTAAACTTAAAAGCATGCAAAAGCTTTATGATTCGGAAGCTGTTAATAGAATTCTGCAACGAAAAACAAACTCTGTAGACTCTGGTGAAAATGTTACATTTAAACAAACAAAAGATAATAAAGTAGGAACCACCTCCTCCCCACACTCTGAATATAACGATGAAATAAAAAGAAGAATTGCTTTTTGTAGATACGATATTGATGAAGACGGAATAGATGAAGAACTTGTTGTTCACTACGAAGAGCAAACAGGTGAAATCCTGTTCATTAATTACTTATGCAAAATAAACCCAACAGGTAAACGCGGTTTATATAAGTTTGATTGCTTTGTAAGAGATGGCAACGCTTTATCAAGAGGAGTCGCTGAAACAATTTGGTACCAACAATTAGAAGCTGAATCACTTAAGAACATGCGGCTGGCTTATCTTGCTTTGCAAACAGCCCCATTCGGATTCATTAGATCAAACGGATACAAAGATAAGCCAATTGAAATATTGCCAGGTCGAATGATTCCTGTCCAAGATACAAGCGATGTCCGAATCATTACTCTTACAACTTCAGCTTCAGCACTTATAGGTGAAGAAGCCGCAACAATTGAATATGCAAGGCTAATGCTTAACGTTTCCGCAACCTCACAAGGATTTGTCGGTGATACTGTTGGGGCCCTTAGGTCAACTTCTGGAGTCAATGCTCTATCTCAAAAACTTGAACAGGCTAAAAGACCGGTAGTTGTTCATAACTCTTACAGCATGATCAAGCTTATCAATGGGCTGGTAGAGGATATCGACTACAGAATGTCCCCCCACAAAAAAATAGTTTATGCTGAACAATCAGGGTTAAGCATTGATGACCTCAAAAATAACGCAGGCCCAACAGATTATCTCAAAGTATCAGCCTATGCTTCAATCACAGCTGAAGCAGCGGCTCTCATGGTAACAGAAGAAATCAAAAAGAGCGATGCTTATCAAATATTACAAATATGCTCAACTCCATCGCTTCTTCACCAATTCAAAATTATTACACCATCGAACCTATACAACGCTTATAAAAACTGGCTCAATACATTCCAGCTAATTAATACCGACGATTATTGCACTAAACCTGAAGGATATACAAATACGCCTCTAACTTTAATCCAAGAAGTCATTATGATTAAATCTGGCATGATGCCTCCAATGTCAATGTCAGATGATCATGCTAAAAAAGCAGCTGAACTCCAAGCATTCATCGAATCTGATGTATTTAATCAAGGGGTTGAGGTGGGTGATATCCCAAGCAATTCAATTGATTTATTTACAAAAGCAATACAAACTCACGAACAACTTGCAGCTCAGCTTTCGCCAAAAGGATTGCCAAATATTTATGGGGCACAGAACCAAGACACTACTCAATTAATGAGCGGTCGAGCCCCTCAACAAGGTGGTTATAATGAAAGACAAACAACAGGACGAGATTCTTCGGCGGCTAACCAGCCAAGTGAAACAATTGAAGAGCAACCAAGAATGGAATGATCTGATTCGATATATTGAATTTGTCTTAAATGATAAAAAACAAAACATTATAAATCTTAAAACGCATGGGTTAAATGCGGATTTAATTGGAATTCAATTCTCTGAAGCAAAAGGGTTTGTTTCTGGAATTGAATTCATAAAGCAATGCTTAGAAACCATTGCAGAATAACAAGGGGGACGTATGTCAGATAACCAAACTAATGACCAAAATAAAACAGTTGAACCTACAGCTAAAGACGATATTGCTCTAAAGCTTACAAGTTTAATTGAAGATAAAATCGGTGACCTTTCTAATAAGTTAGAATCTAAAATTAATAACATTACAGTCAAGGCTTCACCTAAAGGGAGTGATGACCAAGACAATTATGATGATATCTTTGATAAAGTAAAAGATTCAAAAGACAGTGATGACATTGAAACTGTTATTAATAAAAAGATTAATCATATGCGTGAGCTTGAAAGAGAAAAAGCTGAATGGGATCGTAAAGCAGAACTTGTTGATTTTAAATATTTGTTTAAAAATCCTGATCAGAGAAAAGTCCATGATTTGGTTGAAAAAGAAATTCAATCTTTAGTGGCTATGGCAAGAAGATCTATGCCTCATAAGTCAGCTGAAGAAATCGCGTTAAATGATCCAACAATCTTTTATAACGCAGCAGCTAGAGTCGCAGCCAAAAACCCTGAATTAAATAAACCAGTAAAACCTGAACCTGAGCTTGTAAATGCCGGAAGATCTGGATCTTTCAAAGTAGATGTCAAAGCTGAAGACGTTGAGTTAACATCGCAAGATTTTGATTTCTGTAAACGATACGGTGTTGACCCTCAGGCGCTTAGAAAAAGCAAAGCTAAATCAATGTCTCAATTAGGATGATTGAAAAATATTTCTTGAAACAAATATTATTTATGAAAGGTTAATCATATGGCTAATAAATCAAAAGATTTAAATGGGTTAAAAGCTGCAAGCGGTATCGTTGGGGATGAAAGTCAATTTGCTATTGATAACAAACATCCAGGTTATGACTATTCATTCCAATCTATTGTTGCTTTAACAAGCATGAGAGCACAAAAATATTTTTGGAAGCCAATTACAAAAGAAGACAATGACGGCGAATCACTAGCTTACATGTCTAGTTATTTTACAAAAGACACCAACTTCCTTCAAATTGGGGACGTGGTTGCTTGCCGAAGAAAAAAAGAACTTACTGAAAAAATCAAAAATGCTGAGGCTCTGAAGTCTAGGACATTGAGTCAGTCTATTAGCAAAAAATCTCTGAAGAAAAAAGCTGAGGATGAGACAAAAAGCAAAGACGTTGAATATGATGTCCAAGAGCATGCAGTAAGAGGAATGTAAGTTTTTTAATTTTAGTGCTGATGGGCAGCACAAAGCTAAGGTCCCAGGCGGAAATGGGCCAAATTTGAGGAGGGGAATATGGCGAACGTAAATAATCCTTCAGGATTTAAGTGCGTTAAGCACGGGTGTCTTCGCAAATATGCTCTAAAATCTGGCAACTCAGCAATTCCTATGGGGGCGATGGTTGCTTTATCAGGTGATGGGGTTGATTTATGGTCTAGCGGTGCTTTCATTGGAGTTGCCGCTGAATCAAAAGACGCAAGTGATGGTACATATATCATGGTATATGATAACCCACATGCTGAGTTCGTATGCCAAACTGATGATGGTACAGGCACTGCAACAAGTATTGCATGTGTTGGTCTAAATATCACAGTAGTTGGCAATAGTTCATCAAACGCACTAACAGGGCTTTCAATTGCAGAGCTTGACGAAAGTTCAGCTGCAACAACTTCAACACTTCCATGGAAAATCCTTGGATTATATGACCTCGTTGGTAATTCATATGGTGAATTTAACTTGCTAAGAGTGGCACCAAATAACCACCAACTTAAAGGCGGCACTGGAACCGCCGGAGTATAAGGAGCTTTTATGGTAATGCAAAGAAGCAATTATCAAGATCAATTTTATGCAACCGAATTGCCTAGACTTGAGGCTCTTCTTGAAAGTCCATTAAAAGATTATCCTGACTTTGTTGGGATGATCTTTGACGATAGAGACTCTCAAGCTTGGGGTGAGCAAATCTCTAGCATCACAGGAACTGGTGCTCTTGTAGAAACTGGTGAAGGTGAAGACTCGTTTGAAGACTTTATGTATGAAGGATTCAAACATACTGTTACGCATGCTACCTATAAACTCCATGTAAAATATACTCGTGAATTAATTGACGATGGTAAATTTAACATGGTTACCCGTGGGACTCAGGCACTTAAAAAGTCTGTATATCATACACGCCAAGTGATTGGTATGCACCTTTTGAATAATGCGTTTAACTCAAGCGTGACTTATAAAGATGGAAAATCTTTGTGTGCGACTGACCACCCTAAAGTAACAGGCGGGTCTCAATCAAATAAGTCAGCAGATAACATTGGCCTTTCTTCTGAAGGGCTAAAACAAATGGAGCAATCCATGGGCGTCTTAACTGATGACCGCGGAATTTTCGGTTTGATTGCTGCAAAGAAGCTTGTTGTGAACCCAGCGTTAAAGCATGATCTCAAAGTATTATTAGCCTCCACTAATATCCCTGGAAGCGCTAATAACGATAGCAATATCTACCAAAATGGATACGAAGCCATTGTTACACCATATCTAACTTCAGAATCAAATTGGTTTGCTGTTGCAGACAATGTTGATTCAGGGCTTGTTTACTTCACAAGAGTAGCAGCTGAATATGGCATGGATGATAAACTTAAAGCGACTGAGAAATGCTTGATCCAACATGTATACTACAGAGCTTCGGCAACATCCGAAAGTTTTGAAGGTGTATGGGGCTCAGAAGCTGCATAAAATAAGAGGTGCATATGACAAACGGGGTAACAGTATTCCCTGGTGGAGTTAGCACTACAGATAACGGGGTCTTTCATAAGGCCCCATTCCCTGATCCATTCCAATATCATATTTATAAAAATGATTTTGATACATATGTGTCAGGTGACTGGACTGTAACTAAACCAGGATCAGGTACTACAATTGCGTTAGCAGACGGCAGCGGTGGATTATTGTCTCTAGCAAATACATCTACTGATGACGACTTAATCTCACATCAACTTGCAATTGAGTCATTCAAATTTGTTGCAAATAAAAAAGCATTTTTTGCAATCAAATTTAAGATTGACGATGCAACTCAATGTGATTTTACAGTAGGTCTTGTCCTTAGAGACACGACTCCATTGGCATTTACAGATGGATGCGGGTTTACTAAAGCAGATGGTTCCACTGCGATTTCATTTACAAGTTTAAAGAATAGCTCAGGGACGACCAAAACAAGTGCCGCTACTTTTGTTAACGATACTTTCATCACTCTTGGATATTACTTTGATGGCAACAAGTTCTATGTATATGCTGATGACCAGCTTGTGCACACTACTGCCGTAAATGCTACTATCTGTGATGATGAAGAGTTAACAGTAACATTTGCATTCCAAAATGGAAGTGCAGCTGCAAGAACTATGACTGTTGACTATGTATTTGCAGGAGTTGAACGATGATGACTCGATCAACTTTAAAAAACATAGTCACTTCTGGATCTAAAATGAAACCAAAAACCAAAAAGCCAACTAAAGGCAAGAAGGTTAAAAAGGGTTGTTAAGTCTATACATCCCCCATGTTAGTTCGGACTGGCGGCGTTTTTTAGCCGCCTTTTCGATAAGGAGTATTAAATGATTATCCATGGACGATATAACGAAACCCCTCCATCACTTTCAAATAATGACACCACAGAATTGCAGCTTGATTCAGAAGGTAATTTAATTGTCACTCAAAGAGATGGCGAAGTGCCAAGTACTTCACCTGCAAATCTTCCATATAAGTCTACTGCATGGGAAGCAGGCGCTGTTGCCAAAGATAGTGCGGCGAGATATCTTGGTGCAATCGTTTCTAACAAAAACGCATCAAAATTGTATTTTATGGTGTTTGACTCTGCAACCGCTGTTTCTAATAGTACAGTTCCAGATTCAGCCCCAATTCCAATTGAGCCAAGTAGCACAATAGCTGTAGATCTTAAACAGACACCTGAGTTTTTTGAAAATGGTATTTATGTTGCTTTGTCAACAACCATTGATTCACTTACATTAGTAGGATCAAGCGACGGATTTTTCTGTATTTATAAATCATGAGGTGGGTATGCCTATTATTCAGTTAATGAGAAATGAACCCACTAAATACCATGAGATATTATCAAGAGTTGATATTAATCCAGCTAATACAGTTTATATAATGCAAGCGCCAACATTTGCAACCGATGTTGAGCATGCACAATTCTGGATGACTCGAAATGGGAATGTTAGGAATTTGAGGCTGTATGTTCATTCTAATAGTTTGGACGTTGCGACAACATTTTCAATTGTAAAAAATGTGGCGACAACAACTGTACTAGGCACAATATCGGCTGGCAGTACAACTACAATATCAGTACCTCTTTCAATATCAATTGTAGATGGTGACAAGATATCATTCAAAATAGTAACACCGGCAGGGACTGGAGCAATCAGATTAGGGGCTTTATATTTTGAGGTGTCATAATGCCGCATTTATATACATTTGCGCCAGTATCAGGAGGTGGCGGCGGAGCTTCTTATTATCAGTACATGCAAGATGAAGCCTCACCACTCCCGCAAAGAAGCTCTTTAAATTTTATTGGTTCAGCAATTTTAGTGTCAGATGATAGCGGTAGCAATAGAACCAACATCACTTTAGCTGATAATCTCAACGCAATTGCAAGCTTATCATCAAGCGGTTTTATTGTGCTTGATGGATCTGGGAGCGCTAACACTCGATCAATTACTGGATCAAATGGGATTAGCGTGAGCCATGGGGATGGGACTTCTGGAAACCCTACAATTGCTTTGGACATCAATGGCCTAACTAGTGGAACAATCTCAACAGCAGATTCAATTCCTATTTATTCTTCAGCTGCAACAGCAAATAGAAAAGTAACATTCTCAGACTTATTAGGGTTGGCATACAATCAAACAATTCAAGAAGATGGCGTCTCAGTCACGCAAAGATCTATAGTAAATTTTATTGGAACAGGTCTTACAGCAAATGATGACTCTCTTAATGCTAGAACCAACGTGACTCTAGCATCGTCATTACAGGGCATCTCAGCAATCAATACAACTGGAATTGTCGTTCATAATGGTTCAAACACTTTCAGCACAGTTGAAATTACCTCTTCAGCGGTAGAGCTAACGGTGACAGACGGCGATGGTATAGGCGGAAACCCAACAATTGGGCTTGCTGGAAACCTAGCTTCATTCTCAAGTTTATCCACAAGCGGTTTAGTTGCAAGAGATTCAGATGGTCTGTATGTCACAAGATCAATAGTCGCTCCAGCAGCAGGAATTACAGTTACTAATGGCAACGGGGTAAGTGGTAGCCCAACACTTGGCCTTGCAAATGACTTGGCAGCTGTTGAGGGGCTTGCAGGCACTGGCTTTGCAGTAAGGACTGGCACAGACACTTGGACAAACAGAAGTATTGCGGTGAGTGGATCTGGTATTTCAATATCAAATGGCTCCGGCGTGAGCGGCAACCCAACAATTTCGCTCAGTGGCCTTGCGTTAGCTTTTGCAGAGCTATCAACAAATGGTTTAATTCTTAAGACAGGAACAACAACAGTTTCAACAGTAGCTGTTCCAGCAGGCGACGCGGTAGTTAGCTCAAACGGGACTACCTTTGTCACTAAGGCGCCAACAGCCGCCAATCAGCTTTATGTTTCTACAGCTGCAAACGCTGCATCATGGGTAACGCCAAGGCAATTTCTTGAATTCACATTAAATACAACATCGTCAACCGTCTGGAATAACTCGGTCACATATACAGAGATCACAGAGCTTAGATCAACATTGCCTGGCAGTTCCGGTGGGTGGTGGTTTGAAGCTTATTTCTTTTATGATTCAGGTACAACACCTGACTTTAAAGTAGGTGTTTCAGGATCGGCAGCGTCAAGCGGATATTGGAACTATGAGCCCGCAACAGCTGGTTCAACGTCTGTTGAAATTACAAATACAGAACCGCCTGCAACTTCTGTCAGATTGAATGGTACTGGAATTGGTGTTCTTATGTGCGCAAAAGTAAGTGGCTATGTTGAGAACGTAACGCCGACAAGAACAATTAAATTTTGGGCAGCGCAAATGACAGCAAACGCATCAAATACGACCTTGCAATATGCTCATGTGAGATGGCGTTCTAGGACCATAACAAATGCGTATGGGGGTTGATCATGCCATTTTATGAAACCATTCAAAAAGATGGGGTGAGTTTAGACCAGCAGCCAGCTCTCAATGTTGTGACCGATGGAATTACTTTATCAGATGATGGTGGAAATAATGCCACTTTGTTTGAATCATTAGGCATTATCAACTCAATTGCAGATGAAACAGGCACTGCAGCTTTAGTTAAAAGCGGATCATCTAGCGTGACAAGGGCTCTCACAGCCGGTAGCGCTATTGATATTGCAGACAACGACTTTGCAGACAATCCAGAGCTTTCATTAAATGTGAATGGGTTGACAAGCGCCAGCGCGGCTCTTCTTGATAAAATAGTTTTTAGTCAGTCAGGTGATAATAAATCGACTACAATCCAATCAATCGTTGAATCAATACCATACAATCAAGTCGCATCTGGTGGTACTTCACTAACAAGAAGAAACAGCCTTAATTTTGGGACTGGATTCAACCTTTCTGATACAGGTTCAAAGACAACAATAACGCTTTCAGATTCTTTGAATGCTATCTCAAATTTATCAGGATCTGGCCTTTTATCAATACAATCATCATCTTCATCACAAGGCCGCTCTTTAGCATCATCAACAGGGCAGATAGTCGTCACATCAAATGACATAAGCCTTGATGGCCTATTGGCAGCGCTTGAAGGATACTCAGCTTATGGAATTGTTTCACACTCTTCAGGTTCTATTTCAGGAAGTGAAATATTTGGGACAACAGGAATCGGAGTTCAGAACTCAGATTCTCAAGATGGAAATCCAACATTTGCTTTAAACAATGATCTCGAAGGGATTGAGGGGATATCATCAAGCGGGCTATCTGTAAGAACTGGATCAGGAACGTGGGATGCTAGAACTATAGCTATATCAGGAGCAGGTTTGGCTATTGAAGATGCGGATGGAGTAGCTGGAAATCCTACAATTTCTTTTACAGGGTTTTGGAATTCTTTAGCAAATGCAAGTGGCACTGTTGTCCTTTATAACAAAACAGGAACATCTATCACCTCAGTAACAACAGGATCAATTCAAGACACATTGCTTGTTTCTAATGGGTCAACCTTTTTCATGCAAGAGCTGGCCCCGTCCTCAACAATAGGAAACACAGTTTACTCAAGTGCGGCAGATGACTTTTCTGTTACAATACCACCATACTTTGCCAAAAGAAGTCCTAGAAGTATTACGACAGTTCAGCAATCAACAGACGCAACAACATGGGTAAACATGACAGGCGGTTATCAAGTCCAAACTTTAGGCGCTACAGGGACATTTAAAGCGTGGATCTATTATTCATCAACTTCAACAATTGGGATGAATATAGCAATGACCACCGATCAATCTTCAATAACAGGATATTGGAGCGCCAGTACAAACTATGTTGGTCAAGCAGCATATAACATTTCAGCAAGCAGCATGCCTTCAAGTTTTCAAGTGCTTGTGGGAAGCGGATCATCTGTTGTTAACGTTGTTTATATTGAAGGCGTTGTCGTTGGGAATGGATCTACAAATCATACTCTTACATTTTGGTTTAAACAAAATGTCTTAGGCGCGACACCTGCATATGTATATCCATCTCAATGCATGCTATTATGGGAGCCAAATTTATGACAAAAGAAGAAACAATTGAATTTGTAAAATCTCAAGAGGCAGAACTAAAATCAATGATGGTAACCGCGGCCACAAGAGCAAGGCTTGGAGAAATTGAGCAATCAGTCGCAAAATCAAACATTGAAACAGCACATGATTTATTCAAAGCAGTATTGCTAGAGCATGCACCTGGTTCAGATAGAGCCAGAGAATTGCTGAATGAAGCAAAACTTCTTGCAAATTTACAAGTTTATGACAAGAAAGATACAGATGTTAGAAGCACATTTGAGCTTGCTCGGATGGTAGCTAACCAGTGGATATATGATAATTGACTAGGGGGATACTAATGAGAACTATCGATTTAAATGTTAAAGACAGAATGATTTTGCTTTCTTTTTTGCCGACTCAAGGTTCTTATCTTGATTTGGTAGTAAGACAAGAACTGATTGAAAAAGTTAAATTCACATCTCAAGACATTCAAGATTTGAATATCAAAGAAGAAAAAGGCGTCACAACATGGACAGATAATCAGTCAGTAATTCAAGTTGAGTTTAGCGATGTTCATATTGAAGCAATTAAAAAACAGTTTAAAAAACTTAACGATGAATCATTGCTTCATTTGGATCATCTTGATCTATATCAAAAATTTCATCCATAATTTTCTTGATCATAATTAGTTCATGTGGTGTCGTTAAAATATGAGTGACGGCACCATTATAACTCTTGGCGATTGTATTGATTTTGTAATTGATAAAGCGGGACTCAAAAGTTCAGACGCTATTAGGTTATCAATTAAGAAATCAATCAATGCAATATATCAGGAAATAGCGACTAAGTCCCCATACGTTTGGACCAAATCAGAGATATTCTTAAAGATCAATAAGAAGCATACAACTGGAACTGTAAGTTTAACTCAAGGTTCAGCAATTGTAAATGGCACAGGCACATCATTTACTAGCGATATGATAGGCCGGAAGTTTTATGTTGTTGGGTCTAAAAATGAATACACAGTAAAATTATTTTATTCATCTACAAAAATTGAATTAGACAACCAATGGATTGAATCAACTTCTAGTTCTGCTTCATATGTTATTCATCAAGATGCTGTGGGATTGCCGCCTAATCTTGAAAGCATTAGATACATTAAGCCTATATATAGTTCAATCAACAAAGGTTATACACCAATATCTGAGCTTCAATTCGAAGAAAAGAAATCAAACTATTATAACGCCACTGGAATACCTGAGCTGTTTTGTGTGGCAGGTAAAAAGAATTACAATCAGAAGACATGGACAACATTTAGATTTGGAAGTGATTTTTTCCAAAAAGGTGCAACGAATTCTCAACATGATAAAAGGTTAAGATATTACCCATCGACAATCACACAAGATATTTTCTTGAGAGTTGTTTATTCTAAAGTTGTGCCAGTTATAAACAGCGAATCAGACAAATTTATGTTGCCTTTAGGAAAGTCAAAAGTTTTAGCTTTGAAACATTTGTCTGAGTATTTTTTGCAGCAAAGAAATTATCAAGCTTATGGCTTGTATAAAGCAGAGTTTAATGAATTAATGAAGGATGTTGAGGCTGATATAGAAGAGCTTGATTCAGACTTTATTTTGTATGTGAACCCTTATAGATACACTAGCATGCAAGGCTATTACATTGTGAGATAAGATGAGAATCACAGAAAAAATACAAGTTTTCCCTTGGTCAAAGGGGATTGATAAAGCTTCTGCCCCTGGTGCCAAGGATAGGAGCGCTTGTGATTGGATTGAAAACTTTACAATAACCGAGGCAGGTGTCAAGGCTTTAAAACCTGGTATTACAAGAATAGAAGCCGTCGGCAGCCAAGGTGGATACACAAGAATGCTAGTTGACTTCCACGGCATATCTGGCGGGCAATCTTTTAGTGAAGTGGTTCGTGTTGTTGATGGAAGAATTGAAGCGTTACGAAATGGGTCTTGGACAATTTTAAGTGAATCAGAAATAACTTCTACTGATAAAATTAGTTATACAAGATTTGTAAACAGGTTGATTGTTTGTTCAGAGAACTATCGAGTCAAAGTGATATCCCCAAATGGGACAGCTGAAGACATGACCGTACCCTCGACGTTTGTCACTGACCCTCCAACTATATGTTCATTGTATAAAGGTAGCGTTGTTTATTCTGGGCGAAGAGGTTATCCTCATACTTTGTACATGACAGAAACAGACACCTATGATGGCTTTTTGATTAAGAATGGTGCTTATGCCGTGACTGTAAGAGATGGTGATGGCGACCCTGTAGGTATAGTGGGGTTGAGCAAAGAGTTTCGTGGTGATTTATATGCTTTTAAAAAGAATAGTATCTATCGGTTATTTTACACTGATAGCGGTCTTGGTATTGATGGGTTTACTGAAGGTACTCTTGGTTTGTCAGCCGGAAATTCTATTGTCCAAACTGAAAATGATATTTACTGGTGTTCAGATAGAGCAATTCACGCGCTCTCGTTAACAGCTGATTATGGCGCGGCTAAAGCTGCAACTCTCACCTACCCAATATATAAGTGGTTCCAAAAGAATGTAAATTGGGCGGCAGCTAAGTACATGTCTGCAACTTATGATCCTGTAGGGAATTGTTATTTACTGGCTTTCCCATCGTCCGCCTCACCATATCCTGACACTATTCTTGCGATAAATGTGCTTACTAAAGAACCTTATATTTATAACGATCAAGAGTATATATCTATAGGATCATATGAAGAAAGACAGAAACAAAAAACATATGTTTTAGTTTCTAACTCAACAGGTGATATAGGTTACTTTGATGAAGATGAACCGCTATCATTTGGTCAGCCAATTACAGCCGTTGCTGAAACAGTTAAGTTTATCCCCGTAAGACTTGATACAGAGTGCACATTTACAAAAGCAAAGTTCTATTTTAAGCCTACAAATGTAAGCTCAAAAGTTTATGTGCAGTATATTATTGATGGGGAACCTTCTGATCAAATTGAATTAGATACTTATGTAGAACCAATAGGAGCTGTAATTGGGGAGGCAATTATTGGGACCGATGAAATATCTAACGAAATAACAGACTATGTTTCAAAAGAAATTGATATAAAAGGTAAACCTGGTTCTTCAATTAAATTTGTTTTTAGTTATACATCTTCAGAAGAAGTAAGGGATCAAACTCTAGAAATTTATGGATTATATTTTGAGTTTGAATACAACGAAGATAAGTCCACAGACAAAAAATCATAAGGAGTTTTTATGGCTGATATTGATGATTTAGCTTACACACAGACATTAAATCTTACAGATGAGCCAACTCCAGATCAAGTATATGCAATGCTTGACGAGATTCAGACTTATGTAAATACAAAAGTAAAAGACAATTTATTGCAAGTTACGGCTGATTCATTTGGAAGCGATTATGCTTTAACCGATAATGGAGTTGCTTCCACGACTAGCAACTTATACAATAAACAAACAGCAACACATACTTTCACTGGCGGTGATTTTACAATTACTTCAACTAATTGGGCAGATGTTGATGCAACTAATATGGCTGTGTCTATTACGCCAGAGATGCAAGGCGATTTTAAATGCACAGCTCAATTCAATCTTCAAATCGTTTCGACAAGTGCAACCAATCAAGCAAGGGTTAGGTTTAGATTGAGTAATGGCACAGAATCGTCAGACTATGTCCCCGAGATTAATATTGTTACCGGCGTGACTGGTTCTACAACTACAATCCCTGTCAGCTTATCACATTTGTTTGAAGATTTAGTAGCAGATGCGGCGTCAAAGATTAAGCTTCAGGTTTTAGTCGTGACAAGAACAAATATGACTATCACATTGCTTGCTAATTCAAGCGCAACATCTAACTTCTTAATCGAAAAAGTATGAGGTCAGCATGTCAATCGGTCTCAAGCCACTTAAATATATAAAGAAGTGGTTAAACAAAACTACAGTTAAACCAGAAGATTGGGACGAAATTGCAAATAAAACTTCAACATGGGCAAATACTTTAAACCTAAACTTGACTCAAATTGGTTTGGACATTGCTGGTAACTCATATGTTTTCAACAATAATGGACTAAGATCATTAAGTAACTCAATTACTTCAAGGCTTGGAGCTGTTGAATATACATTAGGGTCAAGCGTTAACACTAACATGACAGTCTCTATTTCAGGGACAGTTGCAACGACTATATTGGCAGATGGTTCTGTTATCACCATTGATAATCCTGGTTATATCCAAACGTCTACGGGGATATACCAAGTGACAGAACCTTTAGAGGTTGATTTTACAAGCGATACTTTTGGCGACACTAGTGGCGGTGGAAGGTATTATTGTTTCTACATAATGGTTATAAATGAAACAGTGCCGCTTGGTCTTGGGGCCGATATTACTTCTTCTGTTGGAGTTGGTGTTTCATTGATTGACAGGCTTGAATATCTAGATGGAAATACAAACGCCCATGTTTATTTTTACTCTAATGCAACAACCGTGACAAGTGGTGATGGATTTAAAACCTCATTTCCTAATACATATCCGACAGCATTGGGATCGCCTGATTTTTTTTATGAAGGCGTAGTTGTAAAGCGGGCTTACGGTAGTTGGGTAGCAATAGACAATCAAAATTCACTAGTATCCAGTGATGACTATTCTATACCAAACAGAGCCTCTACAATCCCTATTACATTCAGAACTATTAGAGATACTTTTTCTTCAGGGTTATTTAAATCGTATACATCTATTGATTCACAATTATTAGTCAGGGCTTCATATAGTGACACGATTTTAAAGGTTCAAGCTCATGATGATGGAGTTAATTCATATGACACATATTTATTATTTGATGTTAACAATGCAGGCACAAGACATAGTATTGGTCTTGATAATAGCACAGCTTCTGACCTTTTGACATTTAGCAATGGCACTGTCCTAGGCACAAATAATTATTTAACAATCCTTGCAACAACAGCGACGGCTACAAATCAGTTTACCTTTACAAACTGGAAAACAACGTCCGGTGCTCACACTCAAATTCAATGTCTTGCTGGTAGTGCCACTAGTGGGAAAGCATCTTTTCTTGCTGGATCTACCACATGGTCATGGGAGTTTGGGGCCGCTCCTTCAGATTCTAATCAAGCGTTTAGGATTAGCAAAACTTCATTGTCAACGTCCGACATGTCCACGTCACCTTTCTGGTTTACTCAATCAGGATCGTCAGGGACTAATGCTTTCCATGTAGGAAACACAGGCGGAACCGTTTCATCATCGGCTTTTAATTTATACTATGATTCTGACAATAATAGTAAGAAATGCCAAATTACTTTTTATGATAATTTAGATGTTAGAAATTGGAACGTCGGGATTAATACAACAGACGAATCTTTGGACATTTGCAGGTCTAGAACGGCAAGCTCAAATATAATCGCCAAATATGTTTGGGGAGGGAGTGGGGCTTTAAACTCTTTAGTGGTCCAGAACTCTAACAACATTGCCAATTCTTCATCTGCTTTAAGGCTTGTTGTCGCTGGAACAACCGCAAGCGATCCATATAGTGAATGGTCAAATGGGACAAATTACATGCGGCTTGGGTGGAATAATAATTCATCTTGGGGTGCTAATACCCAAGCACTTGCAATTTGCCGTGATGAATCTTTAAATTTTAATAACCTGGTTACTCCATCCCCCACACATGGAAATATCACATTCTTAATTGCAGGTTCTGGCGGGAACAATAGAATTTCAATCAATAACCAAAACAACACTTCAGGTTCAGCGGCCCAATTGCAATTGGTAGTTGGAGGATCAAGCTCTGGTGATGCAAGCATCTCGTTTAGGAATATCGACTCTGGACGTAATCAATGGATTATGGGGGCTGATACTTCTGCTAATACCTTTGTATTGTCAAACAGCTCAACGCTTGGAACTACAAATGTGTTTTCAATCAGTGCAACCACGATAACACTTAATGAAGCCACAGTTATTTCTTCTGCTTCAACTTCCGGTCTTGATATCACTAACACAGGACAGAATGGCTTAGTTATAACAAACACAGGGACTCCAGCCATAGTATCAACAGGGGCAAAAATTTCAGCGACTGGTGTGACTGGAAGCGCGGCTGTTGGGGCTCAAATTACTGTAAGCCCATCTTCAACATCATTCGATGGAAGTGCTCTTTATATTATTGATCCTGGTTCTACTCTAACAACAACAAACTTCAACCTTATTGAAATGCCAGCAAGCCTTATGGAAACAACCGCAATGGGCGCTTATTATGGCAAGATTAGAATTCGGATTGATTCGTCTTATTATGTTATTCCGGTGTATCAAGTGTAAAAATAAATAAGCATGTATATGTAGACATTTTTTTAAAGCAGGCTTATTCTTGCTCAATGAAAAAAATCCAATATACTTCGGATGTCGTTAAACCAAGCTATGATAACTTAGCCTCTTTGTTTCCTTTAATGTTAGAGTGGGCAGAAGAAATGGGATATCCAGAATGGAAGATTGCTTTTAAAGACGCCTACTGGATAAAATCCCCTGGAATATATTTCGTTATTGTAAAAGAAGGCATAGAGGTAGTGGCTCTTTTAGCATTGAATCTTGTCACAAATAATATCTTGGAGCGCAGTGGGTTAGAAGAGGACAGCTTGTATGTAAGAAAAGCTTGGCGTGGCAATAAAATTTCTGGAATTTTAATTCATAAAGCTTACGAGTTAGCAAAAGAAAAAGATTGCGCATATATACAAATATCACCAAAACGTGATGGTGGTGACCCTGCAATAGCATCAAACATAATGACACAACATGGTTTTAAGATTCATGGGTATATTATGCGAATGGAGGTTTAAATGGGATTTTGCGGCGGTTCAACCACACAAAAAACAGAGATCGATCCAGCGTCAGGGACTGAAGCTAGTTTACAAGATTCAATCTATACTGAACTGTTGCCAATGATAGGGAAGTCTCAGGGCATTAATATTGATGTCACTAAAACATCTTATACAGATGATAATAAATACAAAGAAATGAGCTCTCAAAGAGATAGACTTCAGGCAGAATATGACAATTTAGTTTCTGTGGCGAGTGATAGGACGAACCCTAATAGACAAAACGCACAGGAAAGAATGCAGCAAATCAATAATAAAATTTCATCTCTTGACACGCAGATGTCTGACTTTGCCAGCAAATATGTGCCAACTTATGATTTCAAATATGAGAAAGCGGATTTGCCTGATTTGACTAGCGTTAAAGAACGATTTGGTGAGAATTCAAAACAATATAAAGATGCAATTAAAGCATATGATAAGCAATATGGGGCAGGCGTTGGAAGGTTGATGGCTAACCAGGCTGAAATAAATCAGCTTACTTTTAAAAATGCCAAAGATGCAATGAGTGGGAAGTTTACTTTAACTAAAGAGTCTAATGATTTAGTCAATAAAACATACGCTCCACAACTTAAAGCAATCGATCAGATCTATTCAAAGATCAATTCTGTCGCATCCCAAAACAAAACTGATTATGACAAAGTATTTAATGATGGGATTGATCGGCTTAAGTCTGAGATAACATCTACTGGCATGAAGGTAGGTGAAGCATTAGATGCAATTGGGGCTCAGATTGATACGGGCAAAGTAGAATTAGAAACCGCGTTGACAAATACAATTCAAGCAAGACAAAAAGTTATTGAGGCCGGCATTAATGATTACTCAAACTCAGTAACAAAGTCTATTGCTGCAACAGCGGCTAAGCTTGGCAGAACGCCTTCTGATCCTGAGTTCATGATGCAAGCTCAGTCACAAATTGTAAAAGAAATTAAGAATGCAGGGCTGGATTTGGCTGCTTTAGAGGCTGAACAAAAGCTTGGGATTGTGGCCCAAGCCAATGCCGAGAAGAGTCAGCTAGGATATGCCAGAGCAAGTTTGGCTTCTGAAACAGGTGGTAAGCTTGAGAATGCCGAAGCAACAAGATTGCAAGGATTAGCACAAAACCAGCAAGATTATGGAAATACATTATTAGCTTCAGAAGAAGCTAAAGGGAAAAACACATTAGGTGTTTTAGACCAGAAATCAGCAGCAAAAATGGGGCTAGCAGTTGATGTCCCTTTGCAATCTATTGGGATAGGAACACAGTCTTCTTCTTTAGCTGAAGCGCTAAGATCTCAATCAGCATCTAACGTATCGTCAGTTGCTGGTGCCACGTCAACAGAAGCTTCAAAACTGCAAGCTGAGAGAATGGCTCAGCCTACTACCACCACAACGCAATCCTATGGATTAGGAAATTTCGTTTCAGATTTAGGTGGTATAGCCTCTGGCGTTGCAAGTGCATATACAGGATTCTCAACAGCAAATAGTTTTTCTAATTTTTTGAGAAATAGAACCGCAAATAAAACTGTAGGGTAAATAATTGAAGAGGTTTATATGGGTTTGATTGGCGATACATTTAGACAATTAGGCAAGGATATTGGGGCAGCAGCTGAAAAAAAATCTTTAACAGAGTTTAACTTATCAGAAAAACAAAGGCTAGAAGATTTAAGGAAAGCTTACGCTGAACAAGTTAAAGGTCAATATGGTGCTTTGGCTGGCAGTGCTGTAGAGGCAGGCGAGAGCCCAAGCCCATTTATATCAGCCCAATTACAAGAGAAAGAATTAGCCGATAGACGTGCCGCTAGATCGATGGCTTATAGCAAATCAATGCAAGATAGAAGATATGCAATTGAAGGCCAATCTGCACTCATTAATGCAATTGGGAATTCATTTGGCAGTGAAGCGGCGGAATTAGCCAAAGGGGCAATTTTATCAGGACAAGACCCTAATAAGTATTTGAACACACTTTCAAGATATAAGAAATCAACGGCAGGGCAAGGATCTGGTTCAATGACCCCAAGTGTATTGATCGAACAAACAGAAAAAATTACAGATCAAATTGCGTCTTTATCAGGGGCTTTAGTTAACGCAAAATCAGATGAAGAGAAGTCTCAAGTTCTATCAGCCATTAACGCTAACAAGTCTTACGTCCTTGATGTTATAAAGCCTACAGCAATAGCTCTTGAAAAGAAGCTTGCTGGAGATGAGCGAATTTCAAATTTAGTTGCGCATACAGATTCATTGTTAGGCATGGACCCAAACTTAGTGCAAAACATTAATGATTCAGTCGCGTCTATAATGAAAAAGAAATACAATATGTCAGAAAAAGCTTTTAGCCAATTAAAATCTCAAGACAAAGACGGAGCAAAGTTTTTTGGTAATCTTGATTTGCCATCTTTTGAAAAGCTTCAGACTACATTGCTCAAGACAATTGTTAAATCGCAAGCTTCTTCAGAAGATGTTATGGGTGTTATGGATATGGAAGATTCAGAATTGGAAAGATTGGCGCAGGATACTCTGAATCCATTGAGCAATCTAGCCCTTGAAGTCATGAGGATCAATGCTTTCAATGATCTTGCCGGATCTGGTTTAGAACAGTTTAATGAATATAAGGCAGGCGAAAAAAGAGTTAATAAATTTATAAGCAATCCATTACATAAAAGAGTAAAACCAGGTATTGATTTGGTTGAACTTAGGAACAATTATACACGAACACGATCAACTTTAAGAGATACATTTTTAAAAACAAACAAAGAATAAAAGGTATTTATAATGGCTTCTAATTCTATTGATTTTTCAAGCATAGCAAGAATGAGCCGTGAAAGGGAGACTATATCAAAATATGTCCCTAAGGCGAAAATGCAAGAACTTCAAAAGAAGTTTGAAGAAGAGAACAAAAGCTCAATTTATTCATTCCTTGAAAACATTCAGAGGCCACAGACGGCTTTAATAGGTGGAATTTCTGAAGCCGTAGAAGCTATAAAAGAAGATAAGCCTTTTATTTCTAATGTGGTGGGTGGAATCGTGCACGGGTTTGAAAACCCACAAGATTATAATTCTTTTAGATCAGTTTTGAAAGAAGCAGCCCCTGAACTTGTTAAGTCAATAGAAGAAAACACTCGAATCAAATATGGGATACTAGACGTTGACACACTTTCTTTAGCAACTATTCCAGCTGATATATTTTTAGACCCTTTAAATTTTATCAAGCCAATCGACATTGGTGTTAAGTTGATGAAAAGTCCAGCTGGAAACATAGCAAAAAAAGCATTTGATTCTGTTATAACAGATAAGACGGCTGGAATTTTAGCAAAATCAATCGGCATGTTTGATAGAGTTCAGCAAGTTGCTTTCATGAAAAAAGCGGCAGATAAGCTAGGCATTTCTTCTATAGATGATTCAATTGATATTCCTGCTTTATTGAAGAATGCAGTGCAAGCGGCTAAAAATGCAAATTCAATTGCATTAGATTTTCTCAATAAGACTGTTAAATTTAAAAGCGAAGATGAATTGAAGTCTATAACAGAAGCAATGTACAAAGCTGGTGATAATGCTTCAAAGTTTTTAATGGAAGACTTTGCCACTAAAACTAAAACAGATATAGAAAAAGTCA
>JACCDR011638995.1_pt1 | contig 39258 bp, 65 predicted proteins | sample 7446431 | NCBI WGS metagenome assembly JACCDR01 (sample SAMN15323443, study PRJNA562643) | freshwater metagenome | isolation source: river surface water | place: USA:Blue River Watershed | collected 2017-08-17
CTGGCTTCAGTTCAAGCAGCTCAGACATAAATTTCCCGAAACCTATTAGCGACATATCTAAAAAATGGTTCAATAGGGCGGGGTGGTATTCCCTTAACAGTAAAACAAAATTTTCCATGGCGGCCACTAGCATGTCTATTTCTTGCTGGTGTTTTAACACCGCCTTGTGTAAATCCCCTTCTGTTTTTAGCGTGTCTAACAAGCCTGTAGCGCCATTCGCCAGCGCTAAAACGCAGGAAAGACGCACATAATAATCTTCCGGCCCTCGCAGCTTGGTAACATCGCCCTCGAATTCGCGGATTCTATTAAAAAAGCCGTTTTTCTCGCCTTCCCTAAAATAATTCAGTGTTTCTAAGTATTTTGCGCGGATTTCATCGGGGATCACAGCTAAACCTCCAGCACAAAATAGCCGTGTTCAGGTTTTTCCAACTCGGCGCGCAATTCCTGGGCACAATGAACCATAAAATCGCCCTGCTCGCCTTCAAAAACAATATTGGTAACGTCGTCACCATATTTTTCATAGTGCTCAGTGACGGTCATCACAATGGCGCCCATAATTCGTGGGTTTTTTGCCTTCATGCGCTGCAATAACTCGTCACCGTGTTGGCGGCGCAGTATATACATGATGTCGGGATGGTCATAAGTAACGCGCGCCATATTAATGCCTCAGTGTGATAGATGGAATTTGCAAAACTACCACACATAATAATTAAAATACCAGCCAAAAGCGTGTTAACGTATCGAAAAAATATCCCACTTTAGGAGGCGTTTACATGCCGATGACTTATGACACTCTCGACACCCTGTTACACGCTGCCGAGTGCTACGAATTTCGCCAAATTCTGCTCAGCGAAACACAAGACGAATACAGAAGCGCACTAGCCGACCACGTTCACACGGTCTCACCTATCGCCGGGCATGAAATAAGAACAGGGCGGGGGTGGGACGTGTGGAGCCAGGCGGATAAAGAAGATTTTTTCAACATCACCCTAATGCGAGGCTACCCCCATGTTCGGAATCCATAACCACGTAGAAGTAACTGTATGCAAAGACGCTGACGACGCGATTGCAAAAGGCTTCGTGTACCGGCCACCGTTTAAACCCCTAAAAATTACCAAATTGGTGGTGGTTCAAGACGGAACGGAAGGGCACCATCCCACCGTCGATTTTTTGTGCGAAGACCAGGACGGCAACCCCTACGCCTTCGCGATCACTGGCAACCTACTCCTAATGCTAGGCGGGGTGGTTTCCAAGGGAATGCTAGACCCTTTGACCTAGCCCGAGCTTTTACCCACCGCAAAATCTGCAAAAACTCGGGTGACAAATCGCCACTTTTCCCAGCTCGCCAGTAAGTAAACCGGAGGGTGCCGACATCAATGTCGCTACCCTCTGAAAACCCCCAATAACCCGCTATAGGGTACAGGCCCTTAATGGGGAAATCCCCAGCACACCAGGGCCGCAGATAATACGCCCCTTTTATTTGCAGTCCTAACCTATTGATTTTTAAGGGGGGAGCGACTTTTGGGCACTTTTTGTGTGTATGGGATCGGACGATGCAACCCCGCGATTTTTAAAAAGTTGGGGGGGGGTGGTTTTATTTTCACGGTTACTTAACTTGCTCTGTTTACACGGTTTCACGGTTAACTAACCCGTTAACACATAGGTTTAACTTGTTGTGTAAACGCTCTGAAACCCAATAACTGTGCGGCTTTGCGTTATAACATAGCGTGTTAACACTCAGACTGTTTACACGTTATCGACTACCCCCTGTTGTCACGCCCTACCCCCCTGCCCTGCCCCCTGCCTACCCTGCCTGCCCAGTGTTAACGGGCGTTTACACACTACGTTTGAACATTATTGTTTACACGTTCCCTATGTCGTGTACCTGCCAGTATTCGACACAAGCGCATTATTTAACCTGTTTGCGTATTTATTGTGCGTTTACACGCTTTTGCGTGGGTGTTTTCCCGTGATTTTCGGCACTGACGCGCAATTCAACGGCATTTACACGCCATTGCCAATTTTTTGACGTTTTTTTGTACGTATTCGCCCGGAAAACAGCATAAACGCCATTTAACGCAATGTTATACAGTAACAATTCATGCTGCTTTTATATGTCGAAAGTGGATTTATGCGCCATTATAACGGCTCGCCCTATCCGGTTATGCTTATACAGTCTAAGGGTTAGCTTGTAAAAAGGTTAAACCTTTTGCTAATGTGTAATTGTCTACTAAACACACATAGGTGAACACAATGGCAACACTTACACGAGAGGCTTGGCTGAATGAGGCTGCAGATCTGATTCTTTTTGAAGTGCTGGGGCCTGTAACTGGCGCGGGCAGTCTTGAATCCTACAAAATAAAAATCAGCGTCGGGTTTAGCCGCACTCACAAAAGCAATTCGCGCCTAGTCCTTGGGACTTGCTTTGCAAAAGCCGCTAGCTCAGATGGATACAGTGAGATTTTTATCAGCCCAATAGCTGACGATAGTATGCAAATTTTGGCCACGCTTGCGCATGAGTTGATTCATGCAATAGATGACTGCAAAAGCGGGCACAAAGGTTTTTTTGCTAAGACAGCGCGAGCAATTGGGCTAGAAGGCGCGCTGACTGCTACTGTTGCGGGCATTAAGCTCAAGGCAAAGCTTGCTGAATATGTCGAGCTATTGGGGCCTATCCCACATAGCAAGATCAATCTTGCGGATCAAAAGAAGCAAGCTAACAGGAATATCCTAGTTAGCTGCAATTGCGGCTTTAGATTCCGCACTGCTCAGGCCCAAATTGATAAAGTAATGGGATTGCATGGCGGCATTATGTGCCCGTGCTGCGGGTTTTTCATGGATTCCAGCGCTGAAAATGAACCAAGCGCGCTAGCTAGCTAAATTCTAGGGCGTGTAAACGCCCTTTTATGTGTTTTTGTTTTTTATTTACGTGTTATTAATTATTAATTGGGCCTTTTTATGTTAAATATTCAAGAAAAAATGCGCATTAAGCGCGCGCTACTTGAGCGCAAAATAAGCACTGCCGGTATGTCTGACTCTGAGTTAATCACCACTTATAAGGGGATTGAGCAAAGCGCAAAAGCGGCGCCTATTGCTGCGCCTGTACCTGAAGAAATAACCGCGCCGCCTGTACTTGTTGAGGTTGCGCCCGCGCCAGAATTGCCAAGCACTAAACCGAGTGAATTGGCCAAACAATTAGCCGCAATACTCGAAGGGGGCGGCGCCCTCAATGAAGCGCGCGTGATTGAACTAATCAAAGCGCACGCGCCCGCCCAAAAGACTAGTGCAGTTATTGAAGTTAGAACGCCCGCGCGTGTAAACGCTATAGCGGGCGCACATAGCTCAATGCCGCAAGTACTTAAGGCACTATCGGCGCAGCTCAATGTGTATTTAGTGGGCGGCGCTGGCACTGGCAAAACGACAATAGCCAAACAAGCCGCGCAAGGTTTAGGCGTTGAATTCTATTTTTCTGGCGCAGTGTTCCAAAAATATGAATTATTGGGCTTTATAGACGCAATGGGCGCCTATCAATCAACGTCTTTTCGTCAAGCATACGAAAATGGAGGCGTTTTTCTATTTGATGAAATAGACGCCAGCGACGCGGCTGCAATTGTTGCCTTTAATGCCGCAATAGCTAACGGGGTCTGCAGTTTTCCAGACAAGATAGTTAACAGGCACAATGATTTTTACTGTATTGCAGCGGCTAATACTTCCGGGCATGGCGCAACGCGTCAGTATGTCGGGCGCAATCCATTAGACGCGGCTAGCTTGGATAGATTTGTAATATTTAATATTGAGCTTGATGCCGCAATTGAAAAAGCTGCAGCGCTTCAGGCTTTTACAAGTCTAGGCGGCACTAATACTGCGCTTTTTGATGCTGCGCTTGAGTATGTGCAGCTTGCCCGCAAAACCGCCGATAGTTTGCGCTTGTCTTGCGTTATATCCCCGCGCGCCACTATAGACGCGGCTAAGTTGCTGGCTGTTGGTTTTAATTTAGAAGCTGCAATTGACGCGGCGCTATTTAATAAACTGGATACCACTAGCGCAAAACAAATAAAAGGAGCAATGACTAATGTTTAATTTTAATTCTATATCAGAGTGCGGTGAATACTGCCGCACTTTAGGCATTAATCCGGGCGCCGCTTCTTATGATTATCCGCCTAGTGCGTCTAATGGGTTTATTTATGGCACTGCTATTGATTCCGCATTAAGTGGCGGCGCATGGCCTGAAGGCGCGCAAGATCTTAGCGCTGTTTGCGTTGCTGGGGATTTTCAAAAGCCGCTCAGTGTAAGGCGTGTACACGCTGCAGAGTGCGGCTTTATCCCATTAATCCCTAATGCACTAATGGGCTTGCCTGATTCATTGCTGACTATAACGCGCGAGCAAAAGGAATTCCGCGTATTACGTATTGGCGTTAATGTGGGGCGCCTTTATTCACTATCTGAGCGCGCGACACTAGCGCGCGGGCGCGCAATATTGCGTCTAGTCAATGCGCTTGAGGCAATAGGTTATAAAACAGAAATAATCGCCTTATGGGTTAATTCTGCTAATGGACAGCGCGCCAATATTCAAACAATGGTTAAGCCAATAAATGAGGCGCCAAATTTGAGCGCGCTGGCGTTTTGCTTTTGCTCTTTTGCTTTTCAGCGCCGCTTAATGTGGCGAATAGCTGAGGCGCATTACCCAATAATAGCGGCTAACAATTACGGCAATGGGCAAGGATATAAAGGCACCAAATTTGATGTTTATTTCCCTTATGCCGACGACAATGAGAACTGGCTTGATGAGAATTGGGCGCTAGGCAAGTTGGGCGCAATGCTTAGAAATATTAACCTATCAATTGAGGCGGCATAATGAAAAAAAAGAAAAAATCCGGTTTTCTCGGGTTTAAGTGCGACCCAGAATTGCAACGCAAGGTAGAACATACCGCCGATAGGCTGAATATAGGTGTGTCGGTTTTTATGCGGGATATAACCGCGCGCGCGGTTGCTGGATATATCGGCAGACTAGAAAAAGGATTACCCATTAATGCCTTCAATAATGGGCGCAAGGCTAGCGATACTAGCGATACTAGCGATACTAGCTAGGCTAGTTATCCTAGCTATAATAGCTAGCCTAGCTATAATAGTTATAATAGCTATTATAGCTAGCCTAACTTCCTAGGCTAATTCAACGCGTGTACACGCACTGGAGTTTTTATGTCTACTAACGATACCGATACCAATTGGCAAACAAAAATGCGCGGGGATAACTGCGACGAATATCAGATTTATTTATCTTGCGCGGATGATGGCACCGGTAAAAGCATAATCGACGGGAAACCGCTCAAAAGCTATGAAGAGTGGTTAGGGGTTTAACATGAATATTTGGTTTGAATGCGAAGCTCCATTGCTGGATGGCTCAATGGGCCTGGGTGGCTTCCCGTCTGCGAAATAACCGCGTGTAAACGCATCTTAAATTAACAATTGGGCTTATTTTATGTTTGAAGAATCAGATCTAGTTTTTAGTTACACCAGGGCGCAGGCGATAGCCGATGGCGTATTGATTGACGTAAGCGCGCGGGCGCGGGAGGCGGGGTTTTTATATCCGGTTGCGCTGACTGATACCGTTTGGGCGTCGTGTGTTGAGTGGCCAGCGGATGACCATAGGCAAGATCAAAGCGGGCGCCTATGGGACGTGTTAAGCCTCGCGCGCCTAGCGGTGAATCGGGCAATCGCGGAAAAAACCGACACTATTTATTTTGAATTATCCCGCCTGCCCCCCAAGGGCTATGGCCGTCAAAAAATTGTCACTCTAACGATGCGTGTACACGGCGGCGATAATGCGGAACCGGTAATAACCATTATGGGCGAAGGGGATAGCTAATGGCTTATTACACAAAAAAAGAAATAGACGCGCATATTGAATCTAAAAAAATCAAACCGCTGCACCAACAGCGCGAGGAATTTCAAGCGGCATTCAATGAAGCGAAGCGCACCACTTTTGCAGATGATTTAATCCGCTTTGTGGTGTCGGTGCCCCTTGGCCTTGGCCTTATTTATTGTGTTATCAAGGCGATTAAATGGCTTTTTTCAGTGGCGGCGGCAATATGAAAAAATCTATCGGCTATAGGATTACTAAACGGGGCGATTTTTCACACGTTCTTAATGCGGGATCATTTGGCGGGTGTGTGGATCTGGAAACAGTGAACCGGTTTGTTAGTGCGCACCTAGGGGTTAAGGTGCTGGACTCGGGCGCGCCTGTTTTTGTTGATAAAAACGGTCAGCAGGTTGTGTTGACCTTTATCATTGATCCGCTCTTTAGTGATATGGGCATACTGGCGAAGCGTGTACACGATGCACAGGTATCATTCAGTGCGGAAGAAAAAGAGCGGGAGCTGGCGGATTTAATGGCCGGGATGTCAACGGATGAAATCATAGCCCGGCTGAAATCAAATTAACACGCGCACCAAAGGGAACACACAAAAACCGCTCCTAATTGCGGCGCCAGTATCCTCGATGATATTGGCCGCAATTAGCGTGTTAAAAATCCCCTCGTTTTCTGCATAATCCTTAATTGCCGTAAGCCCTTCCGGCACACCATCAATACAGGCGGTGGCCACCGCGACACGCTCCCCGGTTTTGCAATCGTTAAGAATTAGCGCAGTCTGTCCAGTCGTGTAAACGCCCTTCTTAACATCGCAGGCGTACCCAATAAAATTAACCCTGTGCATTAGGTTTTGATCCTAATTCAGCCAGTGGTTCAAACTCGCTAATTTTATGAATACCGCAACGCGCGCAGGGGAAGTTACACCTTGCTGAATCCGCTGATGACTGCGGTATTACGAACCCGCAACCAGGGCAAGCGCGAAATTTAACGGCGGGCGTTATATGGTGCACATCATTATTCACCAATTGCTAACCCCCGGCACATACGCTGTGCCCGGTTTCCAAGCCAATTTGGTTAGGTGCTCGTTGTAATACTGGCGGGCCTGCTCAAATGCCGCGCCCTGCAAATCATGCGGGCAATTTTTTAGCCAGTACTCGATAGCCTCACACGCGGCAATGATTGCCTCGTCCTCAATCTGTTTACACGTTTTGCGCCGGGCCTGTGCCGCCAGGCTGCGGAATTCTGTCAGTAGATCCATGGATAGCCGCCTTTATCACGTTAAATGCTTCGCCTTTCAAAACTTGGCCTGTGGTGAATCTAAAAACCCGCCAGCCCGCCAGTGTTGCCGTGTTGTACTTGCGGCAATTGTCTGTGTAATACGCCCCGCGCGTATGCCCTCCGCCCGTGAACACGCCCCCCTCTACCTCGATGGCAATTTTTTGCTCGTGTAGAGCGAAATCAAACCGCCAATCTTTTAGCCCGGCCAGCTTGAGCGCCAGGCGTATGCCTTTTTTTGGGTTGCCGATGAGGTCGCGCGCGAATGTGTATTGCGCTTCATAAGCGACGCGCAGGTATATCAACCAGGTCTCCATGGCGCGCTCGCCTTTCGATTCTTTTTTCAAATCATGCCCTTGTTTTTAGCCGCGTTTAAACTGCGCCAGCAGTCGATAATCGCGCATTCTGTCTCGCGGCGCGTCTGCAGCAGCAGAAAATCATAATCGGCCTCGCGCAAGCGGTCTAAGTGCTCGCGATACTGTTGGGAGCTGAGGGCGTCTTGCTCTTTTTGTGCCGCCACCGCCGATAAGCTGCGCTGATACGCCATAGCTTTAACCACTTTGATCGACTCGCGCAGGGAGTTGCTAAGCGCTTTGGCCTTGGCCAGTGCCTCGTCAGTCTTGACCAGGTACATAACCGCCTGCTCCATCCGGTCGGTTGTAATTACACTAGACACCGTTTTAACGCCTCCACAGCCTGCCGCTGCATTGCTAAAAATTGGCCCTCAGGACAGTAACGCGCTTCAAAGAGCCGCTTGCCGTCACCATGGCGTGAAATCCACCGCTTAGGGTGTTGGGTGTCCGATATTCGATGATGCCGGGCGCACAGGCTAAACCCGTCCAGGTGTGCTCCTGGGTCGGTTTTGCCGCGCGTGTGGTGATACTCGGCAGGGCTGTCGGGAATGCCCGCAAATTGACTGCAGGCCAGGCATGGGATCTGTACGCAGAGCGCTATCCAGTCGGCCTCCGCCTTCGTCGGTGTCCGGCTGGCTAGCATAGGCCCCTCACACTGGGTTTACACGGCTGGCAAATCGCTGACGCAATATGCTGAATTGCCCCGCCCTTCGCTAAATATTGCTCCACGTCTGCCGCGACATTGCACGGCGCTGCTTTGCGTTCGCGGTGGCGTTTTTTATCGGTGTTTACACGCCACCCCTGCAAGTTCACATCCCGAAACCCCATAAAACCCCCTAGAACGCCCAAGAGCGGTCGCTTAACTCATCTGATAGCTTTAGGTCACGAGTGGTTGGCTGTGAGGTGCGTAGGCTGCCTATGGGCGCATCATGGCGATGCGGCTCAAGCGGCGCGCTCCAAATCCGCTCAGTGACGTATCTGGCAACATTGGGCCGGTACTGCTCGGCGCGCCAGAAGTGACAATTTTTCGCCCGGTTTTCAGTATCGCCAGCGAGGCTGATTATAAAAACTCTGAATTCTGGCAGTGTCATACTTGCGCATATTTTAAGCAATTCGCTGCGCGCTATGCGCTGGTGTGTGGCTTCGCATTTTTTGGGGTAGAGGTTAATAAACCATTCGACCATCACCCGCGCCCGCTCTTGCTCATCGGTTGGGGATTTAGGGGGGGGATTATTAGTATTGTTATTTTTATCCCCCTTGTTACTTAAAGGGGCGCAGTTTTTGGGGGGCAAATCCTGCGGTTTTGGGTGGCAATTTTTTGGGGGCAAATTTTTGGGGGGCGCATCCTGCACAGGCTGTTTAAACACCCTCCAGCAGCCCGGTTTGCCGCGTTCGCGGGTAATGTCCAACACCGCGAGGTGTAAACGCTCCAGGGCGCGGAGGCACTTGGTTATTATGTAATCACTTAGCCCTAGCTCGGCTTTGACCTGGGCGCGGGAGGGAATATAGCCCTCGGCATGGCTTGTGTACCATTGCCATACTTGCGCGCAACGCGCGGCAAACGAGGCTTTGTATTCCTGGGATAGGGCTTGTATCAGGGAAGTTGAGGCGGCGCGGAGCGTGGAGTGCATGTAGATCATGGGCATATTCCGTAGACAGCAGAAGCACACGCCCACCCATAACGAAATAATACTTGCGTTTAGCACGTATATTCGTATGATGTAACCTGAAGTAACGCTTCGGGCGGCGCTTCGATATAAAATTTGATCAAACGAAAAAGGCTCAATCTTGGCGGATGGGGGCCTTTTTTTTCGTCTGGACGATTAAATTACCATGCTAAATAATGACACGCAATGATAAAAATTTTAATAATTTTTTAGTTTTATATAGCAAAAAACTACTGGCAAGATCACAAACGCCAGCTAGACTTTTTGCCTTTTTCGTGCCGTGTAAACAAAACACGCGCACTTATCCTGCGCCAAAATCCCACCGCTCGTCAAATTTTTTTTTCGCAAAACCCAGCAACGGCGCGGCTTTGCGGCTAGTCTAGCTATGATAGCTATCTTATCTAATATATCTGTGATAACATTATAATAGCTATACTAGCTATCATTGCTAGGATAGCTATCATAACTATCAGTCTAAAAGAGGCGTGAGAAATCAATGATTTATGCAGTTACTAATACTAAAGGCGGGGTTGGCAAGACCACGACCGCTATACATCTGGCGACCATGCTCGCAAGGCTTGGGGATACCCTGCTAATCGACAGCGATCCGCAAGCCAGTGCGGCGGCCTGGGCAGGGCTGCGGCGTGAAAACGCTACGACGGCCCCCAGTCCCATCACGACCTGTTTATACGGGACGGCGGTTAGATCCGAAGGCCGGAAGCTGGCCGATAAATACGCCCACGTCGTCATAGACGCGGGGGGCCAGGACTCGGCAGGGTTGCGCGCGGCATTGATGATTGCAGACCGGGCGATTATCCCGGTTGGGGCGTCGTTTTTAGACGCGGCGGCTTTAACTGACTTGCTGCAGATCATTGAGATTAGCCAGGAGATCCGGCCCGAGCTGCGGGTTGATGTGCTGTTAACACGGCTCGATAACCGCACCAAGGATGGCGGGCAGATGATTGAGCATTTAAAAAGCTATGGCCTAAGCATTTTGAACGCGCAGATAACCGAGCGGGTAGCGTTTCGCCGGTCGATTGGTGAGGGCGTGATTGTGCAAGAGCTTGGCAAAGACCTAGCGGCCATCGCGGAAATTGAACGATTCTTTAACGAGGTCAAACCATGAGAAAAAAACCCAGTATTGACGAATTTATGCGCGGGGGGGCGGTGGATAAAATCGCCCGTTCAGAGCGTGAAGGCAAAGAGCAGCGGGAGCAAAAGGTGTTCCGCCTGCCGGTGTCCATTATCACCGCCCTGCGAGATAAAGCTTTTTCAGCCTCGGCTGAAGAGAAGCGGCGTGTAACCGAAACAGAGGTGCTAGAAGACGCGCTACGCAAACACCTCAAGCTCTAGTAGGGCAGAATAATCAAAAATAGATTTATTCTCCCCCTCTTCTATTTTGTAAAAATGTGCTAGGGCTTCGGCCCTTTTTTTTCGCCCCCCTATTGTATAATATAGCTATGATAGCTATACTAGCTATATGTTAACGCATAGCTATGATAGCTATATGTGGACTGAAAGCCAAATAGGTGTTAGTGGTTGGCTTTTAACCGTGGAGCTGAATATGTTAGATACTTTAGAAGCGATCAATGAGCGCGCCGCGCTACTAAAATCGGGTGAGCGTTTTGAAGTGCGCGGCCTGCCTTCTGAGATTTATCACGCCGCCGATGGCTATGGCAGCACGGCAGTGCGTGAGGCAACCCGATCCATGGCGCACTTCTGGACATATTTGCACACGCCCCGCACCCAATCCCGCGACATGCTGTTAGGAACACTCACCCATCTGCTGGTGTTTGAGCCAGAGCGTGTAAACGATTTGATCGTGGTGCAGCCCGATGATCTGGTGCCCGGCAATAACAACGCCTGGAAAAACTGGAAGGCCGCGCAAACTAAGCAGATCGTAACTAAGGCGGAGTTGGAATACTCGGGGGATCTGGCTTCGTCTGTCATAGATAACCTCGGCCAGTTTTTTAGCGATGGCTATCCCGAGTTAAGCGTGTGGTATCGCGACGAAAGCTCAGGGCTATTGCTGAAGGCCCGCGCCGACTATGTGCAAGGCGATGCCCTCATAGATTTAAAAACTACCCGCGCCGAATCAGCCGGGCATTTCCGCAGCATTTGCGGCACCGAGTACGCCATACAAGACGCGCTCTATAGGCGTGTAACCGGCTTGGCCGATATGGTTTTTGCGGGCGTTTCAAAAGAGGCCCCGTATCAGTGCTATTTAGCCAAACAAGGCAAGGAAGTTCGCGCAGTGGCAAACAATAAACTATCGGCGGCGCTGGATGCCATCGTGTTTGCTCAGGAGTTCAACAGCTATCCGCTGCCCCCAGTGGAAGTGCTCGAAACATCATTAAAACCATGGGATTAATTAGTATGAAAGCGAAAAACGTCAAAACTGAGCAAGCCGCCATCGAGGGCGAATTTTTAGATGTGGCCGAAACTAACCTGCCCCAAACCGCCCAGGTGCACGAAATTGCGCGGCCTGAGCCGGAACAGCCAAACAATATTTATCGCCTAATCGAAATAGCGATAGAAAAAGGCGCTGGCATGGAGCAACTAGAAAAACTCATGGATTTATATGCCCGGCATGAGGCGGCGCAGGCCAAAAAAGCCTTTTTGTTGGCTAAAACAGCTCTGCAAAGTGCGCTGCCAATTGTGCGCAAACTAAAAACCGCCTCATTTGAAATGAAGGGCGGCGGGGTGATGAGTTATAGCTATGCTTCGCTAGACGACGTGACCGAGACCATAAAACCCTACTTAAAAGAGCACGGCTTTTCTTATCGCTGGAGCCAATCATTTGAAGGCACCGCCATACGGGTGCAGTGCGTGTTAACGCACCATGCCGGACACTCGGAGGTGTGCGACATGGTTGGCGCCGCCGATGGCTCTGGCCACAAAAACCCCCTGCAGGCGGTCGCTAGCGGTATTCAGTACATGCGCCGCAATACCCTAACCGGTGTGCTTGGCTTGGCCACCGCTGATGAGGACATAGACGGCAGATTGCCCAGCGACGGCCCTCCAGCCCCCACCGACAGCGAAACCTTAAACGGCCTGCTCGAACATAAAGAGGCGGAATTAATCGCGCAAATTAAAGCGGATATTGCCGCCGCCGATAATGTTGCTACGCTCAAAGAGGCGGGGAATTCAATTAATTCTCTGTCTGAAGGCAAAGCAAAAGACGCAGTAAAAAACGCGTACATGACTAAATTAAAAGAATTGAAAAACGGGGTTAAATAATTATGCGCGGAGTGAATAAAGTAATTTTATTAGGTCGATTAGGGCAAGATCCCGAGGTGCGTTACACGGGGTCAGGCGATGCGGTAGCGTCGTTTTCTCTGGCCACGACAGAATCATGGAAAAATGGCCAGGGCGTTAAGCAGGAAAAAACCGAGTGGCACCGCTGCGCCGCGTTTAAACGCCTTGCCGAAATTGTTGGCGAGTATTCGCAAAAAGGCACACTGGTTTATTGCGAGGGGAAATTGCAAACGCGTAAATGGAAGGACAACACGGGCACAGATCGTTACTCGACCGAAATTGTTATTGATACGTATCAAATATTAGATAACGGGCGGGAGTCGAATTCGCCGCGCGAGGGCGCCCCACCTCGCCAGGCCCCGCCGCCAGATTCACGGCGAAACCCGAATGGGACAGAGCGCAGTTATTCCGCGCCACCGCCGCCACCTGATACCTTTGATGATGATATTCCGTTTTAACTGATCTTTTGACACGTTAACCGCGAGCCTGCCCGCACTGAAAAAGGATCTAGGCTTGCGGTTGGCGTACAGATATTTACTGTTACCGATGAAGCGGCGCTTGTCGTTAATGTGCCCTCGAAAGTTAAGTCAAACCCGTTAAGCTGTGCACTTACAATTATATTAATCCGCGCACCAATTAGCCCCCCTGAAAAATTGTATGTATAAGCGCCCGAAGCAACAGGCGGCGGCATCCACACGCCCAACATGGTATCGGCAATAGCCCCCTCGGCCACCTCAATATAAATCGGCCCGGTTCCCTCCCAGTACATATTAAAATAGCCGCTTAACAAATACGTTGAGGCGGCGGCAAGCGTGAAGGTCAGCGCAGGTACGTTAGCGGGCGTCGTGGTATTTGTAACCGTAACGTCACTCGTCATGTATTTGGTTGGCGGGTTTAAATCGCTGAGCGTTAACACGCGCTGCAATCCGTATAACCCGTTTACTAACAGGCCGCCCGCTGCGGGGAGGGCGCTTTGCGCAATAGTGCTACCCTTGTGAATTATTTGCGCATTGGTGGTGCCCGCTGCATAAAAATACGCGCCGTTATTTGAGGTGTCGCCCATGGTGGACTCGCCATTAGCCGTATTTTGTATGCGCAAAACGCCAGCGCCTCCCGCTACACTGGTGCAAAGGTGCTGGGAACTAATGCGCAGGTTTGTCGCGTTATTCCCCACCTGCAAAAAATGGTTAGTTGAGGTTAGGGTTGCGGGTTGATCCGCCCAGGTCGAGCCAAGGCGTAATAACGCGGTTCTAATACCCGGCATGTTAAGCCCGGTGCCGTTTGATAAAGCAATGTTATATTCGACGTTTGCCCCTGAAACAGGGTCAGGGCTGCCCGCTGAGCGCAAATGAAGGTAGCCGCCGTTATACGCAAATATAGCCAGGTTAATAGAGCTTTCAAAACCGAAGCGGCCAAACGCGGTTGAAGGGCCGGGCGTCGGTGATTGAAAATCCATGTAATTCGGATACCCGTTAACATGCGATGCAATCCAATTCGTTTCGCCGCCATTATCAAAATCCACGCGTAACGCGCCATTAGAATAAATTTCTAAATTGCCGCCGTCTGGCTGCAGCTTTAAATCGGCTGCGGTTGTGCCGTTTGCCTTGGCTTGTATTTCGTCGGGGCCTGCTGCTATGTGCGGGTCTGTGTTCGGGTCTGTCGATCCGATGGTAATGGCTGCAACAGCATTCGCTAGGGTTGGGTTGGGGCCAGGGAAATTATTAGACACGCCTATATCTGAGGTCGTTAACACGCGCTCAAGGCCCGTGCCGGTCGCCTGGTTGTCAATCCATAAACTACCCTGAGCGGGGGAGCGGGTGTTGATAGTAAGTGGGCCTTGTCGATGTACGTCTAGGCCAGAGTTTGAAATGGTGAGATAACTGCCGCCAGGCTGATCACCGATTTTTACTTGTGCGTTTGCCACGTTTTGCAGCTCTAACAGCGGCCCAACGCTGGACTCAGCGACAATGTAATTAAGCCCGATTTTAATCCAATCGGTGCCGGTCTCATCCCCAATGCAAATGCCGGGAATATTCGATAACCCTGCAATTCCAATGTCGGAGGCGATACGCAACACATCCGCGCCACCCATGGCAAAACGAATATCGTTTGGCCCAAACAAATAAACCCCAGCGGTTAGCGTCGATGTCCATACAAGGCCGGGCGCAACCTTCGTGCCGGGCGCTAATTTTAGCGGCGCCAACATCCCGCCCTCGCCGCTACGGCTTAGGCTGTCGGTTAACTCGTTTCCTATATCGCCACAGGTATTATTTGCCCAGGTCGAGGTAATAACTGTGCCCGTGACAACGGGGTTGCCGGTGGGTAGTGAATAAATACCATTGGAATCACGAGGCATGGGCTATTGCTCCGGCTGCGGGTTGTATTGCAAGAATAACGGTAACTTGTTAGTCGTTACTGCTTGGCCTATATTTTCTTCTGTCACGCCGCCCTTGCGTAAATATTCCGCCATTATTTTGGCGCCGCGCTGCGTTGCGGTTCTACCCATCGCCGCGTTCGATACTCCAAACACCAAAGGATCTACGGTGAATTCCTGCAGGCCGGGAATCTGCCAGTTTTTTACTACCCCGCGCAGATCGTTCATAAATGGCACAGGATCTTTGCGAGAAAGCGTTTCCATTGCGGCTTTTGCTTCCGTTTGCAGTGGCGCCGTGCCTTCCGCGCGGGGGCCTACGGCAGATACATTTTTTACCGCGTTGCCCAAATCTTGGCCCGTGAACACGCCCCCTTCCAAACCTTTACCGCCAAACATGCCGCTTGTGGAGGCGGCAGCATTTTGCACAGTTTTATATTTTCCATACTGCCCATTAATAGCTTTTAATGCTTCGCGTGTTTCTTGTGAGGCGCTATTTATAAGCGTTTCTTTTATTTCGCTCAGCGAATCAATTAATTCACGGTTAGGGAATTTCGCCTCTTCCAATTTGCGCCTTTCGATGCGGATTCGATCATCGAGCGCGTGTAAATTTTGTGTGCTGCGGTCGTCGATATAACGCAACAGGGATTCGGAAATTTTTGCTACCGGGCCTTTCGCCTCAGCGGTTAATTTCAGTGCATCATCTGCTTTAGTAATGAGTGCAACCAATTGAGCGTCATCGAGCGTTCCCGCTTTATCCCAGGCATCTTTGTATGCTTGTTCGTAGCCCTGCTTTAATTCCTGTAGTCCCTCATGACCGATGGAATTCACTTTTTTACCGGGCGCGGCGGCCTCATTTAAAATGGCTTTATTAAATGTGTTAAGCGATACGTCTTTCATTTTTTGAACGCTGCGCGCTAATAACGGAGTGACGCCCGCAATATATTCAAGCGATCTGGCAATGCCCGGCTCGCTGGCTTGTCCAGGGGATAAACGCACACCCATTTTGTTTAGGTGCTCGGCCCACGGGGTTTGCTTAATCCCGTTAACGGCTTTACTTAACACCTTCCCGATTCCGCTACCCAGGACTGAGCCAGCGCCGCCCATTATCGCGCCTTCAGTGCGCGAGCTGTCTTCCTCTGGGGCCTGCATTGCGCCATAGCCAGCCCCTAGGGCGGTCTGGCCGGTCAAATTAGCCGCCCCTGCCGCTCTTTTAGCTGTGGCCGTGTTAACGCCTTTTGCCTCCAGGGCTTTTTTTAATTTGCCCTCTTTACCGAAAATGCGGGCAATTGTTCCTGCAGGCACGGCGAGTTGCATTATATCGCCCGTCACCTGGCCGCCTAAACCCCAGCCGCCCGCCGCGTCTACATCCTCGTTGGCGATCTTCAGCACATTTTTATCTTCATCGCTCAGCCCGCCGTCTTGAGCTAAATCTTTGATGCCCAGGCCAGACTCTAGCGCGGATGTGCCCAAACCCGTTTTAAAGCGCTCCCAACGGGTGCCCTGTGGGGCAATTTCGGGGGGGGCCATTTGTATGTCTGTCGGTGCAGTTTGCGCAGGAGTAGCCGCGCCGGATGCCTCCAGCTCGCGTTTGCGCTGCAATAGCGCGCGCTTTCTTTCCAATTCGTCATCCACTATTTAACCCCCAGCTCGGCGTTAATTTCTTCAAGCGTCATTTCGCTAATATCTTTCTTTTTCTTGTCTGATTTAGCTGCGTTTTTACCCTGGCTTAACATTCTTTTCGCCTGTGTTAACGGGTCGGTTCCCTCTGCTCGTTCCGCCGCATCTAACTCGCGCACGGTTGGCTCTTGCTCGCCAATATCAATATTTTCCCGGCCTCCAAAATGCGCGGGGTAAAATGTTTGCATCTCTTTTTTGAATTTAGAAACGTGATTAGCGATGTCATCAATTCGGCGCTCGCGTTCCGCCTGGTCAATACCAAGAGCGGCAGGCGACCATCGCTGACGGTCTTTTGCTTCGTATTTCGTACCACTTAACCCGGTCATTTCTTTAGTTAACCTGCCGCCCATTTGGTACAGCATGGAGTAATACGCTTTTGCCTCAGGCGTTTCGGTGGTGGCGTTTTCCACCATGCGCTTAAAGCCCTCGCCTGGAATCATGTCAACAAGGGTATGTTTTAACGGCCTATCAATATCCTGCTTAACTTTTGGTGAGGCGTTGGCCACCATGGCGCGCAGCTCTTTGAGCGTCGCCAAAGTGGCATCGGCTGCCGCGTATTCGTTAACCTGTGATGCAGTGGGTTTTAATCCTGTGCTTGCGCGCGCTTTCGCTATACGCTCTTTCATTTCCCGGTCAAGGCGTTTTTCTTCGGATCGTCGCGCGTCGGCTTCCGCTTTTTCTTTCGCCCGTCGCAGCGCGGCGGCCTCTGCATCAGAAGCTCGGCGGTCAGCGGCGGCGGTGGCGGCTTCTGCGGCAATTTTGGCGGCTTGCAGGCGGGTAGCGGCATTTAGCCCGGCAACATCCATGCGCGTTTGATTAGCGGCCTCTGCTTGCCGCGCGCGCGCCTGTTGTGCCAATTCCTCTCGCCTAAAGGCTTCTTGCTGCTGGGCCAAAGCAGAGTCGGCTATTTGCCCTCGCAAAGCGTCTGCACGGGCGTCTAACCCCCTCACCTTGGCTTGGCCTTGGCGCTGCATCGCGGTTGTGGCCAGCATGTTTAAAATGCTGGGCGCTTGCGCCGCAAAGCCTGTGCCCTGCACTTCACCATAAGGGGTTTCCATCTGGTTAATTGCCTGGCGCATTTGCGGCCCGGTTTCGAGCGCCTGCAATTGGCTCTGTGCGCGCAATCCGTTCGCAATTAATCGCAGCGCTTGCGGGTTAAATTCGGCCATGTGTACACACCTTGCTTACAATTGATTGCGCAACAACAGGCCGCCCGCCAACAGCGCGGCCCAGCCCATAGGCCCTAATGCCGATAGCGCGCCGGTAACGCCTGGCGTCGCCGCAGCACCAGCGGTGCCCGCCCCTGCGCCTACGGCCTCTGCCCCGGTCAGCGCCGCTACAGAATTGGCCGACGTAGGCACAGAACTGGCCACGGCCCCGGTTGCGCTGTCGGTGATTGCCGGTGTTACAAATTCAGAGCCGCCCGTTTTACCGATTAACGCGTTACCTAAATTTGACCACGATCCCTCAGGCGCCATCGAGGCGAATTGCACCCCGGCTTGGCCTAGCATTTGATCGCGCGCCATCGCAGCCTGTCGCAATTGCGCTGCGATTTGCGCCTGCTCGTAAGCAGCCTGAAGGAGTGGCGGGGTCTCGGCCCTGCCTGCCGGTTGAAACTGCATCATGTTAGGCTCCTAGAAGCGTGTTAACGTCCACGCTCTTTGATGTGGTTGCTGAAGATCCACCGCCGGAAGCCGGTGGCCCGCCTGTGATTTGTTGCCCCGCTAATAGCCGCTCAACTTCCGCCAAATTAAAGCCGCGTTTGCCAAGCGCCTCACTGATGCCCTGCGTTCTTAACGCGTTAGCGATCTGGTTTTGCTGCGACGCCTGGCCAAACATCATGCCCGCTTCATCGCGGCCCTCAGCAGTGGAACCCAGGCGCGCTTGCTCGTAGGCATCGTTGCGCGTCTTGCCGAAATTCTGCATAGCGGAGTCGTATGCCTGATCCCCAGGTGCTAGGCCCTGGTTGCGCAGCTTCGTTTCCAGCGCGCGCTCCTGCGTTGCGAACTGAGGATCTAGCCGGTTTGTCTGGCGTTTATAGGCGGCCTCTTCGGCTTTTGCGCGGCCTTCGTCGGTGTTGTAATCAAACTTAATCGGGTCGCCAAACTGATCAAAATCCATAGGGTTTTGGTAGTCATTCCACGCCCTGGCCATGATGCCCTCTGCCAGACCAGCCCGGCCCGCCCCGATCCGCATTTGCGAGTCGAGGGACTGTTGCAACGGCGCCGCTAGGGTTTCCGTTTGCGTCCAGCGGGTCTCAGGCCGCCCGGTGGCAGGGTTAATCACGCTGGATTGTTGCCAGCGGCTTGAACCCCACGGGTTATATTGATCCGGTCGGTTTGCGGCGGTCTGCTCCCGGTTGAGCTGGAGCGCTTGTTGGCCCTGCTCGTTCGCGGCGCCTACGACGTTTGGGGCGCTGCCCCCACTTGAGCCACCCATTTACACACCCCCTTGCTGACGGCGCAGCATTTCAGCCATAGCCACTTGTTGGCCCATGGGGGCATTTTTGGTGGGGTATGGCGAGTTGTTTACACGGATGCCGGCGCGGGACGCCGCTTCAGAAAACGGGTTTGATCCCATCGGCATTGCGACAGGCTGCGATTGTTGATACGGCGCCATCGGCCCGGCAATTTGCCCGGCATGGGCTTTGCCATACTCAATCTGTTCGGCATCACTGGTAGGTGATTGATAATTGGATTTTTTTTTGCCTATGTCTTTCAGGCCGTGAGTTGTCCAATATCCGAGTTTTTTAAAAAAGCTCATGTTTATCTCCCCATCGCGTTACTGCATCGCGGTTAATTAAATACTGTATTAAATCTATACCCTCATCCCATCCGTTCGGAATTCGGTGGTATTCAACGCCGCCTAATTTAGTTACAAAACGTATGCACTTAAAATTATTGGCCGCCGTCTGGCAGTAAACAACACTGCGTTTAAGCTCTCCAAAAAGATAATCGCGTGTAAATTCGATTAGCCCTAATTTAACCGCCTTGTACGTTAAGTAACCTTCTATAACCGCGCTGGAATAAGTAACATGGCCTATAACTGCAATACCTACTCGCTCACCTTTTGATACTGCTACAAACCCGCCTGAATCTGCAGAATATGTAAAAGGAAATTTCTTTTCGGCCCATTTTAAATCTTCGGCCCAATTAACCGGGCGTATAAAACTATCGGTCACAATGGCCAACCCGTATCCCACATTACATCCCACGAGATAAGCGTGGTATCACCCAGCGACCGGCCAACCATCGCAATCGCAACCACTCGCCCCATGCCCCAGCCACCGCGTAATGTGCCGTAACCTTGGGGAATGGAGTTATCCCATTCATCAACGTCCCATTCGCCCATGTCCCAAACTGAACCCGTTAACACGGGCGCGGGGGTGGTGTTGAATGCTTCGTTAATTGAATAATCGTAGCGGAATTGGCATGTTTGGCTTGGGTCACTGGTCGCTAAAAACTGCGGGCGTATAAATTTGCCGCGCTTAAAAACGGCTGGCTCGCCATAATCGGTAAACGTCGTTAACACGCTAAACGCTATCGCCTGGCCATTAATACCTGTAGGCGGCGCAGCTATTAACTCGTTATCCACAAAGTTATCCATAACCAGCACACGGCCATTTATATCCCCGCAATACACACTGCCGCGCCACTCATCAAAGCCTTCTATGGGCACGTCGCGCCATAATCCCCAGGAATCGACAGTAGTATTTTTTACGTATTGCAGATACTCGCCGTCTTCGCGTCGCGGGGTCGCAATAACCAGTGTGCCGATGGAAGGCATTTTGCGCGCTTCCCAGCCATTAAATCTTTTATAGCGCTTTAATCGCGGGCGAATCATGTACGCGATTTTTTTTGATTCAATATCAGCATCAGCGTTTTTGCCGTCAACTCCCACAATGATTTCATTCATGGAGTTAAGGCCGTTTACACTTAATAAGTGCAGGTTTCCGCCGTCGTGGGTGCCAAATTTAGGCCCCTTGGGAATTTCCCCAATAAAGTATTGGCCGCGCAACGTAAAATCATCCGCGCTGGAGGGGTCGTTGCCCTGGTACGGCAGCACATCGCCCGAGCGGCTGACCACAACAAGATAATCATCAACCCCAACGCCGCCGTCAATTGTCCATGAAAAAAGCCCGGCTACAGATCCGCCGTGTAAAAATTTGCCGCCGAAATAAAACACGGTGGCATTACCGGCAACAGCTAATTCATCTAAATACCACGCGTTAGACGAATCGCGCTCCACTAGCCAAAGCTGGCGCTTGTGCGTCATCACAAAATTAACATTGGCGATAACCGGGCCGCTAATTAATGATTCGCGCGCCCAAGTGTCGGTTGATTCGGTGTAACGAAATAGCCCGTTTCTGCTGTCTGCATAAAACAGTAATTTAGCGCCGCCAGCGGTGGTGTAATTCGTGTACACGCCATAGCCCGCTTCCGCGCTGATGTCGCCACCATTCCCAGGAGCGCTAAAATCTAAAACCAGCGTTGGCGCGGTGTTGTATGTTGAAGCATCCCAAATGCCCTCATTTGTAACCGCAAATAATCGGTCGTTGTTTTGGTCGTCGTCATCGCCGCCATAGGGAATTATGGTACGGACGCCTAAGCCCGAGCCATTATCGAGACCTATAACCCATTCACGATAGCCATGGCGAACCCGCAAGCCGTATTCCGCCGCAACCATGTTGTAGGAATACAGGCAATTTTCCTGATTGCCATAGGCTAGCCCCTTGCTCACATCTATACCGCCAATGGGGGCAGGCAGCGAGGTAACTTTCGATTCTTGCGGCTGGCCCATTGTTATAGCAGGGCCTTTAAAAGCTCTAATTGCCATAACGAGTCCAGGGCACATTGCGCCACATGTTAATGTAAGGGAATCCGTAACTTGCGCCCGCATTCAGAATTTGCGCGCCTTGGTCTAGGCCGGTTAAAAAGCTAAAGGTTTGATTAAAATCGTCTTGAGCTTTTTGCGTCGGCATCCCCTTCGCTTCTAATATTTTTAGCTTCAAATAACGGGTTATTAATGTGCGGTCAAATAAGGGTACGTCAGTGCCTACTGTCACCGCAGGCTTATAGGCGGGCGTAATATTGCCGTCGCTAACCCAATCGGTAGTAATGTACTCATAGGCGATATTCAACCCGACAGCGGGCGGCTGTGGCCATAATTTAAATAAGCCTTCGGTTACACGAAACGATGCGTAAATGCTGACATCTGCGCTTTGCGCTTGGAGCATTTGCCAGTCTTGCGGCGATAGAGGGCCGCCCAGGGGAACGCTTGAACTTCGCTCCCATCCGGTCTGGTTCATCATGTAGAAAAAATCGGCGGGCAGATCGTAATCGCCAGTATCGCCAATCTGTGTCGTGAATTCGTGCTGGCGCTGCAATAGCTCCCATGGATACGCCATAGCCAACTCTTCGCCTGCCGTATTTAGCAGGTATTTAAGCTGTGTAAACGTAGGATCTTGCGAGCCGTAGGGGTCGGACAGTGGCGCAACACCGATTTCAGCCGCAACGCGGTTTAAAATCGAATTGGCATTAATCAGTGTTGCAACTGGCATACATTACCCGCCTTTACCCGCTAATTTTTTTGCAGTGGCCATAGCCTCTTTTTTCTCTCGCGCAATTTGCCGCTCGTTTAAATCTTCGGGCAGCGCGCCCTCTTGAACAGATAACAAGCGAGAAATAGCTGATTTTAAATCGTCGATTTCTGCCTGCTGCGCGCGTATTTTCTGATCCATTTCCCACATAGGCTTTTCTTTTTTCGCGTTTTCAAGCCATAGCTGTGCCTTTTGCTTTAGTGGCATTAGGCCCATAAAGCGTGAGGCTTGCGCGTCGGCCATGGTGGCCAATTGCTCCACCGTTTTAACGTGAAAAAAGCTTAACTCTTCGGCCAGAGAGCGTGACATGGGCGCCCATTCGGTCAGCGGTGTGCCTTCCATTCGGGTGTCGGTTACACGGTCTTTAAAGCGGCGGTAGTGGTCGGGGAAGCGGTTGCGGTCTGCATCCGTAGCTGGACGGCAGGCGCCCGCATTGCGGTTGCCGGGGATTTTGATGTCGATATATTCAACATCTTTAAAAACCGGGCGCCCCTCAATTTCCGATTGCATGGTGTCCTGGCGCGGTTTGATGAAAAACTTAACAAGCAAACTCTTGTCGGCTTCCGCCATACCTCGGCCTGAAAAATCATTATGGTTGTATTCGGCTGTCTCTAACATAAAAACCTCTTTTATGTGTATTTGTTTTGTATTATCCTCTCACCGTTGCCCACGCCATGGGCGACTCAACTCAAATGATTTTGCCGCCGAAAGGCGGCTTTTTTTTATGCGTCAGCAACGCCGAAGGTGAACGAGTTAGCCGGTAATATTGCACCTGTTCTGTTTAAATAATCCTTGGTTGCAATGGTTACGATGACCGCTCCATCAGCGGTTGGTGTTCCTTTAGATACGAACGCGGTGGTGCAGTCAGCTCCAAGGGCGTCAATTACAAATAAATTGCGCTTGGTCTCTCCGATTTGCTGGCTTTGCAAAGCGGCGCTGGCCACGACGCGCTTCCAATCGCTGGTTTTTGGGTCATAGGAGCCTGTTGTAACGCCTATACCAGGCGCACAGGCTGCGGCGTTATTCATGCCGTTCGTAAAGCTGGCGTTGGGCACTTGAGCTGCGCGCGCCGCGCGGGCGGTGGTGTCAACGTAATAAGTAACTTCATTAGTGCTCATAAATCCCCCTAGGGCGTAGGTAAAGAAAGGGCTTTTTCTTTACTTATAAAAATCGTTAAGTAAATTAACTAACACATTTATGGGTTAGGCGTCGCTGTGACAACATCGCTAAACGGCCCAATGCCATTATCGTTAAACGCGGTAATCGCATAGTTATAACTTAAGGCAGTATTGGTAGCTGGAAGAGTTATAGAATTTGCGGCCCCATTAGTAACGCGTGTTTGCCCGCCAAAAATGCCGCCCGTTCCCCAAACAATTAAATAGCCGGTTGCCCCAACTACTGGCGCCCATGACACGTCAATTGTTAACGGCGCCCCTGCTGCGGCTGCTGGGCTGGTAGGCGCCAGGGCTGGGGGCGACCCGGTAAACGGCCTAAAATTTAAAAACTCGGCTTGGGTGTTTCCGCCCGACCACACATTATCGGACAAGGTAGAGCCGACGTTTATCAGTGTTGAATAGGTTAATGGCGATACGCCCGGCTGGTAGATTTTTAAATCGCTTGGGGTTGTCGCGCGCGTCGCTAAATAAAGTCCATTCGGGCGCGAATATCTCAGCGGGCCGGATGCACCAGGGCCAGCCGGTGGATCTGTCGCTATTACAGGCGTCCATGACGCGGGATTATTTGACGGGGTGGCCGCATATTCACGCAGCAAGGATGTTCTTCGCTGCTGCACAAATTTAGCCCCATCTGGAGAATATCGCATTGTCTGCCCGGTTCCCGATGTGGGTGGCGATCCGAGCGAAGTCCATGTATTTAAATCATAAAGAATCGGGGCGGCGGTGGAGTTTTGCTCCTGAACGAATAACTTGTTTTCTGTTGGATGGGCTGTAATATTCCCCGGCACGGCGGGCAGGGAAGGTAGCGCGGGCAATGCCGTCCCATCCATTAAAAAGCCTTTTACAGTTGAGGACTCAATAAAAAATGCCATAGTCCCGTCAGCGCTCGCCGCACATTCTCCCGTGAAGTCCAGCGCGCCGACTTCAATATGTGACCAATCCTCCACGGTATAAATACGTGATGCCGATAAATTGTTGGTCGAAACCAAGATGTGCTCGCCGTCAGGCGTTGCGGCAAGCGGCCCACTTAATGCGCTAGTAGGTGGTGTAAACGCAGTAATTTCCACCGCAGGCGTTGCGGATATATCAAAGATCCGCAGATAAGGCGCGGTATCACCAGCTACCGCAAGTAACATTTTATCGGGCAAGAAAACCGAATAAAAATGCCCCCAAGTATCCATACTCGCGGGTAATAATGGGATCTGAAGCCAAGGCGTGGTGTCCATCCTAAAGGCCCGGTAGCCTGTATTAGATGGCCAATAGAACACATTGGAAAGATTAGAAAGCGGGGTGGCTGTTTCGGGGGTTGCTTGCGGCCCGGTGCCGCCGCCGTTAGTCGCGGTTACAGTTACCTCATAACTAGAGCCAGGTGTTAACCCGTTTATTTCTCGCTCGGTCGCGACGCCATTTGCAACAGTTGTCCAGCTCGGCGCGCCAACTAATCGGTAGTAAACCGTGTAATTGGTAACGCCGACAATTCCATCCCAACTTACTAACACACCTTCGATGCGTGGCGCTGCAGCCAGATTAGTAACTGCCCCAGGTGCGGGCGGTGGAGGTGTTAGGCCGTTTACACACAGCGCCCCGCCTGTGCCCGTTTGTACGCCTTGATCATAACCGGATGCGGCGCCACTCGATGCCGCCAGGGCACCAGACGCGGTAAAGCCAAGGCCGCCCGAAAACGTAACGGGTGCAGCTTCTTCTACACAGAGGCGGCTTTCGTGAAAACCAAGGCCAGCTTGGAAACTAGAGGGCGCGGATAGCGTCGCGTAAATCTCGCCATCAGCGTTAAGTAACAGCCCTTGGGAATAAATTGGGTTAACAGGTTCACCAGTGCCGACACTGAGCGGCAACCTGCCATTATTTTGGCTAGTGATTTGATGAAAAATTATCATGTTTACCAGCCATGAAAATAATAAAGGGCACCAGTGGTGCCCGTTTAGATCTTAGCCATTCATATCAAAACGGCCATGGAATTGCCGGCCTGAACAGGTTAAGTTTCCGGCCCATGCCAAAATAGCCACTTCGGCGTCTTGGTTGGTCGCATAGCGGCGGTTTGGTGACAGTGGCACCATGTTGCGGTTGGCGTGTGGTCGGTAGTGCAGGTATTTACTATTTAAGAAATACGCGGTGCCCGCAGGTGCGCCCGTGCCTGTGCCGTTATAAATACCGCCATCCAATACCACGTCGGCATCCATATATTTAACCGTCATAAAACCGGCATCGGCGGTATTGGTATTGGAGAATCGTTGCTGATTCTGCAATGACGCCATGTAGGTTTTCCAGAACGTGTTATCACATGGAATTAAATCGGGGCGATCTGCACCACGAACCAAATTAGCCCAAAGATCATTCATTAGGCCAACGATGGTTGCGGCGGTCACTTGCGCGGCGGTGTAGTTGCCTACAGCGTTGCGCCAAAAGGCGAACGTATTGCCGTCAATTCCGCCATAAGGTGCGGCAGTGGGGTCAATGGGGAGCATGGCGTTTAAGCCGTCGATTTCTTTACCGCCCGCGCCTGTACCATCGGAATAAATACCGCTAGTTAACAGGTTAGCCATGGTGGATTCGGCCACTTGTAAACGGCCTTCCATCAGGTCAATCATTTGCTCTTTGCCGGAGTTTTGTAATTGCTCCAGGCCCGAGATAATAGTTGGTACGGCAGCTTGTTTAATTTCAAACTCAGCCGCGCTGATCACGTCGGAAATACCCACGGGCAGCAGGTCGTAACCTGAATACCATCCGGCGTTGGAGTTTTCAGCAAAGCTCAGCTCTTGGAGAATTTTATAACCACCGCTAAAAGTTTTGATGCGGCCTTTCTCTTGGAGGCGCTTCAAAATAGCGTTGTTATTGGTGACGTTATCCGCGATTTGGCGGGTACGGCTTTGGATAGTGGTTGCGATAATATCGCTAATATTTGGGTTGGCGAATGCCATGGGTAAGCCCTCATGCGTGATAAGTGAAGTTTCCCCCATCGCGGCTGCATAAAAGCTGGGCTGCGTGTTAACGGGCTGTTCTTCAATATCTGCACGAAGGCTGGGATATTGATTTGTTGCTTTATTAGCTGGTTAATATCCTGGGCTAATAGGCTATTTTATAGCCTCCTTTTTAGAAATAGTCAACGTCTGTTCCTGAGTTGGCATTATTACTGCCAATTCTTTTGTTAATAGCCGTTTTGCTTTGAAATGCGCCTGGCACACTTTATTAAGAACGTGCTCATGGTTGGCTAATGCGTCGTCATAAGTGGGCGCACGAACGCACAGCGAATCGGAAACGCCACCAAAAACCATTGTTTCAAAATACAGCGGTTTTTCGCCGTAGCCGTGATTGATCCCCAAAAACACCGTGCTTACACGCACATCGGCTAGGCGGTAATCATCTAAAAAGACGTTTAGATACGTTACCCTCATGATCCGCTCGGGGGAATCCATCGAGCGCGCCCACTCCATCAGTGAGCACTCCACGAGCTTTTTACCGTCTAATCTGTAATGCTTCATCCTGACCTCGTTTACACGTTTTTATCTATTTTAAAGGGCTTTTTTGCTAAATGCTGCGATAGTTTGCTAGAATTTACAAAACAACCACACCTAATTTTTTTGAAGGGGGTCGGGCCATGCGACAGCATTTGAGTTCAGTAACAATCTATAACAACCCTGCCGATTTTCCCGGCTTTTTTGTGGCGCGTCGGTTTTTTGGCGAGTTCGCGACAGCCGATCATTTTGTGCACCTAAACATCGAATCCGTAAGGGCGTGGGCGCGGGGGTGCGCGCATAGGTTTAACGAGTCTGATCCTGTGTGCCTGGGCCGATTCGAGGAAGACAGCCCCCACATCGTAGAAACCTGGGTATAAAAAAAGCGGCTGTTTAGGCCGCTTAAAGAGCCTAGGGGGAGCCTAGACGCGTGAGAGCGGCTAGTTTAATCCCTCATCCCACGCTGCAGCAATCTGATCCCGTAGGGAATGCGCAGTGTTTGACGGCAGGCCCCTTTGCGTCCCGGTGATGCTTACTGCCGCGTTTTTCTTATGGCTCAGGGCATTTTGAGTGCCCATAAGCGACTGTTGGCGCTGGCGCTCAGCTATCACTTTGCTTACTTCTGGGTGGATGGCGCAGGCTTTGTGATAAGCCTGCTCCAATGTCATCGCCTGGCCACGGGCGGCGGCCATGTCCAACAGATCCGCCATATCTAGCCGCACATCTTCGATAAATTCCGCCTGAGTGCTGAATTCATTAACCGTTTGCGCAATCTGTTGCTGCTGCTGGTATTGCTGCTGCTGTGTCCAGGCTTGCTGTTGTTGGAGAAACTGATTAACCGGGGCCAAGCGCTGTTCGATAATCCGCTCAATATCATGCGCAGGGCTGGGCGCGATGTTCTCGCCTGCTAAGAGCGAGTCTAAAACACCTATATCAACGCCATAACCCTTAATCAGGTTTGCGATAGTGGCCGCGCGGGTTTGTGGATCACCTGAGCTTAGGCGCCGCTCGGCGTCCAACATGGTGCCGATCATTTGCAGGGGGTTTTCTACGCCGTTGGCTTGCATCCGCTCCCGGTGGGGCGCTAGGACGCTTGTAAGCTCCTGCAAGGCATGTCGGGCGGTTGCGCTCTGCTGTAAGACCTCATTCACCTGGCGCTCGCGTTTCATAACCTCCTGCCGCGCCTCTGGTGGTAACTGCCCCCATTTTTCGCGGGCGGTGGCACTCCAACTGGCCGGGGCCTTTTCGGTTTTATCCGCAGCCGGGGGCGTTTTAACGCCGTCACCGGGCGCAGGCTCGCTCGGGGTCGTTTTCACGGCCTCAGGCGGGGCGCTTTCGGTGGCCTCGGGTTTCCCCTCCAGCGCGGGCGCCTCTGGCGGCGGGGCCTCGGGTGCCGGTGCCGGTTCTGGTGTGTTTATCTGATTTTCTTCTGCCTCGGCAAATGCCGCCTCAAAAGCTTCCCGAATTTCTGTTGCCATTTGTTAACCCCCATGCTCCGCAAATGCGCGCAAAATAGTTTCTATTCGCTGTTGTTTGGTGCCCCTAATTTGTTGTTGTCGTTCCTTGGCTTTTTTATCAAACCAATCCGGGCCGTAGTCGGCCAGATTCGTCACGCCATGCTGTCTATTGTGTTCGCGCAACTGCGAACGCGTGTAAATGGTCTCGCCCGTAACCGGCGAAACAAATGGCTGTAAATCCCCCATAATTTGCAGTGCACCGCGCTCTTGGTCGCGGTAATACTCTTCTTTAGGGATTAATTTCAGTGTTTTTGGGTCTTGTATCCAACTGGGCATTGGGTTTTCTCCCGAAGGCTTTGAGTGCGGTTAATGTCTCTTCCACATAAGCGTGTAAATCGTTTTCCTCGTCTTCAATCGTCAACCAATTGGCACTAGAAAACGCGCGCAGGTAGGTAAATTTGCGCTCGGTAAAATCGCAACGAATAAATAATTCACCGTGCCCGCGATAATTCGCCGTAACTTCATCGGCGCCCGTCATTTTTTTAATGGTGGCCAGGAACGTCAAACAAGATTGCATCATCGCGATAACCCCTTAAACTCCAGCCCTAAAAATAATACTTGCGGTACGTTAAAACGGCTTTCGTGCGCCCGTAACAACAGGCCATGCGTTGCACTGGTTTCGTAAGGGCTACGCGTTTTTAGCCGCTCGATGCGCCCGCGAAAAAACTCTATTTTTTGTGGCTCAATTGCGAAGCGATTTAAAAATAACTGGAGGCGGCAAAGATCCGCCTCACTAATATCTAACTCAGTCATTGCTCGAACTGCCCTCACTGCTCGGTGTATTCGCCATTTCTTTAATATTTAACTCGGTTTGCCTCACCGCTTTATCAATATCCATTTGGTGGTTAATAACGTCTTTCTCGACCTCTACTTGCGCCGCCTGGGCGTTTTGCAGCATCGTGGTTTGGCCTTTAACCTGCTCAACTAAAATGTCAGCCTGCATTTTTGCGGATGTCTGGGCCAGGGCGCTTTCAAGCTCCGCCTGAGTTTCTGCCATTTTGGCTTGGTGCTCGGCCAAGGAGGTTTCGATGTCGGCTTGTTTATCCGCCTCCCGCAGCATTAAATCGGCCTGCGCTTTAGCCTGAATCTCGGCCAGTTTGCCGCGCTGGCGTTGATCCTCAAGCTGCATGGCCATCTGATTATTCATCTGCGCGGCTTGCAGTGCTGGATCTGGTTTTTCTGGCTGTTCGTTAGTTTCTTCGGCGGCTTCTATCGCTTTATCTAATACGCCTTCAATGTCCGAAGATCCTTTAAATCCGGCCAAGCCCCATTGCAGCAGGCGCAGTAAAAACGGCCTTTGCTTCGGCTCTTGTTCTAACAGCGGCGCGGCTGACTGCATGAACACGGCCAGGGCGTTAATGTATTCCGTGCGCTCCGCTTTGAGCTGAGCAAAGTCGGTCATAGCTACCGACTCGGGCCGGATAACCACGCGTAAACGGGCCTTTTGCCAATTTTTCAGCAGCTCGATAGCCTGGGGCGCAATGTCTTTATCAAACGTGTTCTCGATGTTTGCGCGTAGCGCAATGCTCGGGCCGCTAAAATGCCTGCTAATAATTTCGGCTTTTATCGCCATTAAATTGCTAGCGAAAGTGGCGAATTCTTCCTGCATCGCTTGTACGCGAATGCTGGCGAATTTGGCTTTTAGTGCCGCCTGCCCGGTGCCTTCGTATTGCCCCTCACCGCCTCCGCGCAACACGTCAGACAGCCCGGTTACTTGATATAACAGCTCAATTGTTTCTGACCGCAGCTCGCGCAGCTTGTCCAAGCCTGCCACCACGTCGGCCAGTGGGAACCAGTCAATCTGACCCGCAATGCCGCCTTTCTCGGCAAAGAGCGCCCAACTGTCTACGGGAATTAATTGGTTATCGAATCCCTCCCGAAACATGCGGCCAAGCTCTTTTGCGGATGAATCGTAAACCCCGATTACTTTCACCGCAGACGTAATAATTTCGATGCGCGATTGTAGCGCGTCGATTTCCCGGTACAGCCCGGCTGCTAGGTGATAATCAGGCGTCGGGAAATATAAGCTAGTCGTTTGATTCGCCATAAAAAAAGGCGGTGACGGGAAAAACCCCGATAGCTGCAATGGATCTGAGCGAGTTTCTAAAATCTTGTCGTACCCGTCGGAATAAAAAACCACATTGCGTTTGGTTTTATCCCAAATTTCCCATATTTCCGCTTTTTGCCATAGGCTACTTTCATCGGATTCCTGAGCGCCCTCTTTCGCCTCGTTTACACTCTGTTTTTTATATTTAACGCCGCGCGCAGCTTCAGCGCCAAAACGCGCCTCTACTTCATCGCGGGTTAAAAAACTGCGAAACGCCAGCCAAGGGATATTTGACCAGGTGCGCGACCAGCCCCACGCCACATCGCGCCAATGAAAATAATCCACGGGGGCATCTTCCCACGTAATTTGCTCGTTCTCCCCCTCTCCCTCGGTTTCCACCTCGTAGCGCACACGGGCACACGCAAGGCCAGGCAAAAGCCGGTCTTGTAAACACGCCCTCAGAACACACGTAACGCCGTCATGTTCTTCCTGAATATCGTTATTTAACAGGCGTTGCATTATTTCAGCCGCCACTCGGCTTACATCGTCGTTGGGATCTGCATAGCGGCGGCTTACATCCACTTTTGGCACATTGCCGTATAACATGCTCTGCAATGTCACCACGTTGGAATGAAACAGATTTAACCGGGTATTGGTGGCAAATTCCGCCTCGTTAGCTACGCTGCGTTGGTCGAGGTAATACCGCACAATGCGATCACCCAGCTTGTGCCATCGCTGCATTCGTTGTAACGCCCCTGATATTTCTTCATTCCAGTATTTATATTGGCCCTGCGGATCTTGTTCAAAATCTTTTAGGCTGGAAATTGATGCGGTTGCAGTACTCATAGCGGTTTGGTCTCCGGCATTGGCATCCACGCGTTCGGCATCGTGATGCGTTGAATTTCAAAATCCCAATCGGGCGCCCCATCGCGAAAGCTAATAACGGGCACAGCAATAACCCATTCATCGTCTAGCAGGTTAAATGCTCCGCATACTGGCCATTCAAGGCCCACATCGAGTATTAACATTTCATCCTGGGGAGCGGTTTCTATTGGGTGCCACATGGTTCACCCCCTGCCATTAGCAGCGCTAAAATCAATAAAACCCACCAAATACGCCAGACTAAAGAATGCAAATAAATCATAGGTGCCCCGCCATCGCTCGGCGCATTCGTGCGCGCTCCGCGTGTAAATCTTCTAGTGTGTAGGTCGTCATCAAAGGTGCTGTTGGTTCGGTAACAATTACCGGGGAGCGCTCCATGGCCACCACCTCCCGCACTACCAGGCAAAAATAGCGGAAGGCGTCGGCGCCGTCGCTCGCCCAATTGTGCAGCGGCTCATGGCTAAAGCTTTTAGTTAACTCATTATACTTGCGCGAATAAGCGCGCAATGCCTCTATCCCGTGAAAACACTTGTCGGCATCAATTAACAGATGAGGCAAAACTTTGCGCGCTGCGTCGATTCCATGCTGCACTTCCAGGCGCGGCACAATCCGGCACGGGAATTTTGCATCAAGCATTTGCTCAATGGTGGAGCGCTTGGTGGCCAGCGTTTTTGCGCGGGCGTCGTGCGGCAGCCAAATTTCCTCATATTTATAGCCACGGCTGTTTAAGTGGTCTATGTAATGCTCAAGCCCTTTTCCTTGGTTTTCGTAATAATCAATAACGTGTATACCGGTTGGCGTTTCCTGCCAAAACCACATAGCCGTGTTATCGCTGCGCCCAAGGTCGCAGGCCACTTTTACCAAATAGCGCGGGTTGTACTGCACAATGCGCGGTTTGATGCGGCCCAATAATTCAAGCTGCGAGACCAGGGCCGCGTAATATGTCCCTTGCAGCGCGGCGGTGAAGTTGCACTCCATTTCTTGCTCGAATTCAGAATCACTCATTTGAGCCTTCATTTCGAGCAATTCACCGTTATCTAATATCCCGCTTTGCGATGCCTTCAGCGTTAAGCTAAACCATCCTTTTTCCTCCATCGAGCGGCGATAGATCTGGTAAAAATGGTTTTTGCCCTTGGGTGTACCAATAAATAACGCCCAGCCTTTGCGATCCGCCAGGGTTGGCAAAACTACCTGCCCCCATAAGCTGGGGCGCGCGTCGCCGTATTCATCGAGCACAACGCCGTCTAAATAAATACCGCGCAGCGCGTCGGGGTTGTCGGCCCCATAGAGTGTTATCCATGCCCCATTGGGCAATTCAACGCGCAGCGCCGATTCCCGTATTTTTATCGCAAAATCTTTACACGCCTCTTTCAAGTAAGACCAAGCAACATCTTTCGCCTGCCGATAAAAGGGCGCTATATAGGCATACCGGGCCGCTTTTTTAGTTGTGAGCAATGCCCTAATTACCAGCTCGTTTACACTGCTTACCGTTTTCCCGGCACGGCGATGGCAGACCATACAGGCCCATCGTTCGGTGCGCTGGTGCAGCGGTTTAAACTGCACACGGGGCGTGTAATTAAATAAAATATCAGCCATTAATTTGGCCTAGCTGCTTTGGGTTTTCGTCAAATATCACGCGGTCAAACATGAGGCCGCGTGTTCTGTCGCCTTCCGATTCCAGCACTTTTAAATGGGCGCCGTTTTTCATCGTTACGCGCAATTGCGCCTCAAAAATTGTCCAGCTATATAACTCCGCCAATTTGAGCACTTCCGGCCAAATGACTCTCCAAGCTTGGGTGCGGGTGGGGGTTACGAAAAAATAGGTTTCGTCCGGTGCGCCCAGCATTGTTTTGTGAATCGCTAGGTGCAATTGCGCCAGGGATCTATTAACCATCTAGTGCGCCTTTTTTTAAATCTACCCCGTTAATTATTACCGTGAATCCGCCTCCGGCTTTTTGCGCCTGCTGCATTCGGTTTAATGCCTCAATTGCGCGTATGGACTCTTTTGGATTTTCTTTTTCATTGTCGATGGCAATACGCTCAAGCATGGCTTGGCGAACGCGAATAGGTAGGCCATCTTGCAGAATGCGCAAGTGCACAAAATAATTAATAAGCGTTTTGCCGCCGTCTTCGCGTGTAAACTCTCTTAACTTTTTGGGGTAGAGTTTTAACGATTCCGCAATGTGCTCGATGGGTTCACCACTGCTATAGCGGCGGGCAAACTCCACCTGCCAAGGCTCAAACTCGTTGCAGTAACTCGCAATTTCTTTTTTTAATTCGTATTCCGCTTGAACAAATTGATCATTCCCCGCATAGTAAAGACTGTTTTGTAATGTTTTAGGCATTAATTCCCGGCTTGCCTCGCTCAGAATAATGTCTTTGTTTGCCATTTATGTGCCCCGAACAGCTTAACCTGTGTCCAAATTGACTAACACAGTTTTTGAGGTTTTACCATGGCCGACGTACCCGAATACTTGCGTCTTCTTAATGAAATTGACGAAACCACCCACGGTTTTCGCAAAAAGGTTAACTTGTGCTCCTGGGTAGAATTCCGCCTTATGGCGGCAGCTCAAGCCGATCCGCAATTGCGCCTACAGGATCTAAGCCGCCAGCGCTGGATATATCCTCAGGGTGTCGGGCGTATCGCGCGCGATTTACAGCGGCGCGGCCTGGTTAAAGTCTTGTCTGACCCCAGCGATAAACGCGCGCGTAATCTCTTAATCACTAAAAAAGGTCTCAAGCTGCTGGATCACTGCCAGGCAGTTTTGGGAGAACTATTGGCCGCAGGTTAGGAATCAATAACATGGCAAACGAAGATCAAATAGAAGCGGAAATACAAGCGAAGGGTTTAAACGCCCCGCGCTTAACTCCTGAATATATCGACAGTTGTATTGTGTCCGAGCAGTACCACCATTTCCCCGGCACCACCGTTACCGTGTGCTGTTTAATGCTGCGCAATGGTTATAACGCGGTGGGTGAGAGTGCCTGTGTGTCGCCGGAGAATTTCGACGCGGAGATAGGCCGCAAGATTGCCCGTGATAACGCCCGGTTGCACATCTGGCGCTATGAAGGGTATCTGTTACGCCAGCGCTTAGCCGAAGCGAGTGGCGAGCTGTACAGCTAGCGTTTGCTACCATGCGGCTTTTCGTGCCAAATGGGGTGCGGGCATTTAGCCTGTTAAGGGGCGGATAATGTTTAAAATAAAGCCGTTTAAGGTTTCGTTAAACTTCGGGCGCGAGCGCCGACGCAAAAAGAGCGCGTTTACACCTGACGAACTGGTGTTGATTAACTGCCGTCGCGTTCGGCTGCAATATCACTGGGAGTTAAAGTTGGAGTTTTGGGGGTTTTACTTTCATCTGAAGGTAATCCCTAGACAAGCTTGAGTTGCCGCTCGTGCAGGTAGACTAGGTGGCAGGTCTTGTTCGCCGCGTTCGCCGCTCTAATGATTGTGTCGGCCTGGGCGTCGCCATCCCCGTAAAACACCACGATTAGCTCTGCTAGGTCAACCATCCTCAGGGGTAGCATCTTAAACGCCAATTTTCGGCCATACAGGCGGAAATTAGGCGAGCGCACAATTAGCCGCAGGTTGTGGATCTGCGCGTACTCTTCCAGGGTTTCATGGGCCGGTGAGCAAATTATCTCGGTGATAGGCCAGATGCCTATCGCGTCGGTGAGGCGGTGGATGTCTATTGGGCGTGGGGGGAGGTAAATAAACGCTTTCATGTAGGAACCTGCTGGGGGGAATTGGGCGACCCCCCAGCCGGTTTACACGCCCGGCAGGTCTACTAGCTGCCGGGATTCAAAGCATAGCACAGCGGGCGGATCTTGCTAGCTATTATAGCTATCATCGCTATCATCGCTAGCTTCGCCAGGCGCATCCGTCATAAGTTGGCGCCCGTTGTGGTTTTCCGCAAACATTTGATTGAGCAGCGCAAAGACGTGCTCGGCGCGTGTACTCGGCAAATGAATGCGGCCCGATTCATCAAAAGAGAATCCATCGGTATGCAGCCGGATGTCGGTAGAGTCGCCAACGTCTTGCACCTGTATCGTGAATTTAGCCATTTAAAAATCCTCCCCGCGCGGCGACATTAACGGCTCCCCGTAGAATTCTTGAAAGACAATATCAAATAAAACATAAATGCCAAACGCGCCCGCCGATTGTTCGTCTGCCTCTTCCGGGTTGTTAGGGAATCCCGAGCAGGCAAACTTTACCTGCAGACCAGTTTTAGTATCTTCGACAGACAGAGTAAAACTAGCCATCGTCTTCTTCCTCCTCGCGGGTTACATTCAGGCTTGTATTAAATACCGCCTGAAACGCCTTATTTAATACTGCAAACGCTTGCTGCGCTGGCGTACAAGGAATATTCACATCGTCGCCTATGTAAGTGAAATTGAGGCGTTTACACGATATTGCCAGCGATGTTTTTCCATCGGGGCGTTCGATGTCCTCCAACTCTAAAACTACTTTTGCCATGTTAATCGTCCTCCAAAATGTCTATATCAAACTCATCTATTAGCATTTTTTGCAGCCCGTACAACATTACCTCGGCAATTGTAGTGCCGCCGATAAGGTCGGCAAATTTTTCATCGAAACCATTTCTAGCGACCTCACAAGTAAAGCCTTCTTCAGAGTCGGTTATTTTAAGAATAAATTGAGCCATTTTCCCCCCTTATATTTCATAGACTTTATCTATGACCGGATGATGCAAAAAACTTTCTTTCGCCGGGATCTGCAGTAACGCTGCTAATAACCGCATTTTACCCGCCGCATCCTTTGCCCATTTAGTTTCGTTTGGCCCGCACACTTTTTGATATTCGAGTAATTTTTTCACAGTAAGGTTAGCGTGTAAAATAATTGCTGGGGCGCAGGAGCCAAGAAACTCGGGTTTTTTCGCGATAGGTCGTGCAGCGTTTTAGCCATGTCTTTCGTGCGGCGCACCAAGTAATAACACTCTAGCTCTAATTTCTCTGCTTTATCTTTATCACTCATAGCAGTACCGCCAATTCATCCACTAAACGCTCTACCTCCTTAAAGGCTTTTTTATATTCGTCATCGTCCCGCGATACCCCATTGGCGAGCATTTGACCTATTTTTAATTCAAGGTCTTGTAACCGCTCGCGCAGGTTTAGCACTTCAGGCGAGTATTTAGCGCCCTTGGCCAGTTTTTCCTCTAGGTCGTGTAACGAATTCATTTGGCGGCTTCGTGCGCGTAAACGCTCCTTCATGCCCTGGAAACGATTGGCAAACTCTTCTTCTTTTGATTCGGGCATGTCGCGTTCGCGCGATATTTTGAGCATGGAGCGGCAGCAACGCTCAATCATATCTACAATTGAGCCAGGGAAATCCTTTTTCGATTTGACGCAATTGGCTAGGTGCAACATCATAATCTCTTCTAGTAGATCCTCTGGGCTGCAATCCTCTTCTTTTATATTAAAGGCGCTGCCGTCGTCATCGTCTAAGCTTTCGACGCGAATCATAGTGCCGCGCTTTATTACAATTTTATCTTTTGCCATGGTTATTTTTCCTAGTGCATTGTGGATTCTTCGTTAACTTTTAGGCCAACCCTATCCAATAAATTACGGATGGTTTTAAAAATAGCCTTGGCTTCTAAATCGCTTTTTATATCTAATTCCTCATCTGAGGCATTCATGGGGAATTCGCGGGTAACTATTTCTAATACAGCGCCGCGATCAAAATTGCTGATGGTTATTTTGAACTTTGCCATTTAATCGCCGCCGCCGGAAAGTTGAATATTGTGTACTTCGTATAACTCTTGCGCAATTAGCGTTAAAACGACACCGGCAGGGGAATTTCTTAACGCATCGACATCGTTTTGGTGTTCGGGTGCAAGATCTTTTTCCAAGCCGATACGCAGCCCCGTAGGCGTATCGCTAAACATCAAAATGAATTTGCTCATGGTCTGAACTCAACTAAAAATATTGTGACAAGCTTGTGTACACAGTCGACATGGATCTGTTGACACTCGACTAAATTCCCCTCATTTTCAATACCGAAAATTGGCACTAGCAGCGTGGGCTTATCCTTGTTAGTCCTACACAGGGGGCACTCGCCATTAGGATTAAAACCAGGGAATGAAGTCATTTAAAAATCCTCATCCTTGTGTGTGAGTATCTGCGCGTGGTATTTTTTTTCTAAAAACTGCACAATGCGCGCCGCAAGGTTTTGCGTGGGTGAATTCTCGTCAATATTAGTAAAACCCCTAAATTTCGACGAAACCGACACCGCACCTACATTGTTCGCTGGCTTGGGAAGGTCTGTTACCGTTAATTCAAAACTAATCATTATCTACTCCAAACAATATAAATAACCACCAAACTACTAAAAGCAGCGCCGAATATATGCGCCCACACTAATTTTGGGCGGCGCCAAAATCGAATTACCCCGTGAAAATGGATCACGGCGCATAAAATATTTAAAAACAGCAAAATATCATTGATCATTTAAAAAATTGTCTAATATCCTTAACCTGCAAATCGTTTTCGCGCTTCCCAAGCTCGGTCATGGTTATGAACGCTACCCAATTAATTATCGTGCCAGCGCCCGGCCTAAGCGGAATTTCCAAACGTGTTAAATAATGGTCTGAACTGCCTTCCTCGCAGTATTTCGGATCTTCAAACGAACCAAAGGCGCGGCACACAAATGGCCGCACCTCGTAAACAGAGCATTCGTTGTTTTTTAGAAATACGCAGGGCGCCTCGGCGTTTTCAGAAGGTGTGAGGCATGTTTCTTCGGAATAATCCGCCGTGCGGCGGGTGTGGCTGGCGAGTAGCTGCGCCTCAAAATTAGTGATAGCAACAGGGATAGTGCAGCAGTGTGAGCAGCCCCGTTTACACGTAATGTGCTTGGCGATGTCCTTTTCCCAAATTTGGTCAACGATGGAAAAAGCTTTTTTTAACACAGCGGAGGTGAGCGCGCCCCGCTCAACCATATCCCTGATTAGATTAAGCCAGCGCCTTCCTTGCTCCTGGCTGTATGAGTGGATTATTTCGGGTGGAACCCTGTCTGATGAAATAATCACTGCCCGACCTGCCGCTTGTGTACACCGCTTTGCTCGGGTGGCGGGGTCTCAATTCCCATTTCAAGCAGCATGAACCTAATACCGTCTATTATTGCGTCCATAACATGGGGGTTTATCCCCTCCTTAACTGACACTATATTCTGGCATTCAAGAACGGCTAAGATTTCGCCGCCCCCATCATCCGCCATCTCAAACTTAAAGTGTTTAAACCGCTTGCCGTCGTTTTCCATCTATCACCCCCCTAAAATCGCCAAATTACCACACGCGTTTAATACCTGCTAGATTTTTATGTGCCAAGCGCACCAAAAAACAGTACTATCGGCTGACTCGTTTACACAGGCTCATACTATGCACCCAAGCAAAAAAACCCGCTCCCCTATGGTTGGTTTCGTCGCAATCCCCGTGCCGCCAGCGCTGCAGGCAATCGGCATGATGGCCGCCTACTCAAACCACGAATATAAAGTGAGCTTGTGTAAACAGCCTATATGCCTCTTGGGTAACGAATTAATCGCCCAAAAAATGCTCGTGTCCAGGCTGGACAATAAGCCGCTTAAAAATCACTGGGCACAGCTCCAAAAGCTGAAAAACCACTTTTGGGGGCCTGACGTAACCGCCGTAGAGTTTTACCCCAGCCATGACAAACTGGTGGACATGGCCAACGTGTATTGGTTGTGGACGTTCCCCGGCCTTAATGCTCCGCAATAAGAGCGCGCTTAACGCGCTCCAATTCGCGGATGGCCTTATCAATTTCATCTATCCGCACCTGTGACCGCTCATGCTTTAACACAGTGCGCGGATTTACCCCGGCATCTATCAAGACGCGCGCTTGCGCGCGTCGCCGCTCAGCGGCCTTTATCGACACCTGGGGATACTTCCCTAAGATCAGGGTTTGCATAGCGCCCTTAAAGCGGTAGTGATACCGCCAATAGAAGGTGCCAGACGGCTCTAAACTTAGTTGAATTCCTTTATGGTGCGTTGCGTAAATAATTCGCCCGCGTTCCGGCTTTAACTTCCGAATCACCTCATCTGTCAGCATTACTCGCCCTCTGGCTTCC
>JACCDR010842290.1_pt1 | contig 39256 bp, 66 predicted proteins | sample 7446431 | NCBI WGS metagenome assembly JACCDR01 (sample SAMN15323443, study PRJNA562643) | freshwater metagenome | isolation source: river surface water | place: USA:Blue River Watershed | collected 2017-08-17
ACGCCTGGCACGCCCACATAGCAGCCCTTCGGCTCTACGTAGAGCGCTGCCACTGTTCGGCACTCCACCGGGCGCATAACAGGTCGGTCGAGCCGACTCGCTACAGCTTCGCTTTCGCTCACGGCTCACCTCTCACGTTAGATGGCCTTGCAGACCACCGCCATATCCATTTGCGCCGGCCCTTGCGGCCACTGCGCTGATCGGTGCCGCTGCTGCTGAACCCGATGCGCTCCCAGCCGTCGAAGCGGTACGTGTTGCCGCTGTGCATGTCGGCGTCTTGGTAGCTGATCGCGTTGCCAACGCCCAGCTGCGGGAACACGAATTCGCGCCACAGGCGCAGCGCCACGCGGCACAAGCCAGGCCGCACCGCGCAAAGCCTGGAAAGCTCCATCGTGTTCTCGCGCGTCAGGTGCTGATTGCCACCGCCCACGCACTCACGAATCAGCCCCGAGCACATCGCCACCGCCACGGCCCGTCCTTCGTGCCGCAGCGCGTAATGCACGCCGGCTTCGTTGCCACGCTCAAGCGGCCCCATCTTGTGGCCCCAAGCGCGCAGGCAGTCGTTTGCCTCTTCCAGCGTCACTTCCTCGAATGTCACAGCAGGTAGCAGCATGCTCACTTTCTTGGCTTCGTTCACCAGGCCATCTAACTCGTCGCTGAAGCGCGGACCCGCTAGGCGGGCCGCTTAGCTCCAACGTTAGGCCCCATCGCGCAGCGTCAACAGCAACACCCGGGCCTCGCGCTCGGCGTTGCTCGCCGCTTGCATGGCGCGCATCTGGTTCATGGCCTCGCGTGCGCGCCCGTCTGGTCCGTAGTTGTCCAACGCGACCTGAAAGCTCATGGTCGCAGCGGCTTCCTTCTCGCGCGTGTCCAGCACTTTCACCAGCGCATCGCGCAGGCTGTCGCGCTGCATCTTCAACACCACGGTATCCATCGGGTCACTCATCGTCGTCATCCTCGGGTGTGTGGTCATCCACGTAGAACACATGGCCGCAGGCTGCGCAGCGGTCACGCTCGTAGTCGTCAAACACGTAGTCGCTGCCGTCATCGCGTCCGTATGGGTACGTCGTCTTGCAGTTGCACTTAGGGCAGGCCATCGTCGGCGCGCTCCGGTTGGTTGGGGCCTAACACTTCACTCCAGCCGACCCCCTACAGCGCTTCGCGCTTCCGGGGTCGGCTGAGTTCGGGCGTTAGGCAGCACCAATACCCGGCACCCCATCCTTTGCCAGCAAGCCCATAGCCACGAAGCGCATGTCATTTAGGTGTCGCTCCGTGGCGGCCAAGCTGCCGGCGCTTCCGCTGCCCTCGCTGGGCCGCAAGCCGCAGCGCCAAAGCTCGTCTATCAGCAATTGCGCTTCATCGTTTTTTAGTCGAAGCGTTGGCTCGCTCAGGTATTCGCCAGGCGGCAGTTCGCGCATGGTCAGCGGTTCGGCGTAGAACGTGCGCCCGTCACGGCGTTCGTCAAGCACTGCAAGTTCAACACCGTCTTTCCAAGGCTCGCGCCTGCATCTCACTTCCATTTCAATTCCTTTCGTAGTCATCAAACATGGGCCGGGCGCTGCCTAACCCCGCCAAGCCACGCGCCACAAGTTGCCGCTTGATGCGCTCGCTGGGCGTGCCAGCAAAGGCGCCTGCCAGTTCCGGGTTATCGGCATCAAGGCGCTGGGCCAGCGCAAAGCAAGCGGCGCATTCCTGCTGGTACTCGTCAAGCATGCGCCGCATCTCGGCAATCTCCGCAACCGCGTTAGCTGCAATCTGGTCGTACATCTCAACTCCTTTCGTCGTTCGTTCACATGGGCCGGGTGCTGCCTAACCTCTCGGTCAAGCGGACTGGCCGCCTGCGGCGTCCAGCCGCTTACCTCAAACGTTCAACCTCGCCCCACATCGCCGCCAGCGTAAGCAGCCTTTCAGCCGCTTGGCGCGCGGCTTCCGCATGTCCGCGCAGTTCGTGCCACTCTGCGCCCTGCACCAGCGTAGACGCATCGCGCAGCGCTTGTGCGGCGTCTTGCCGCGCAGCATGTAGCGCACTGCGTTTGCCGCGTTCAAGCATGGCTGCTTCGTCGTTGATGTTGGGCAGCGGCTTCATCCTCCGGCTCCTTGCATGTACTTGCTAAACGGCTCGCGGATTCGCGTGTGGAACAAGCGCGCGGCCTTCTCGTCGTGGTCAAGCTCTGCGCGGCTTTCTACTTCGCATTCGTCGCGGACGAAGTTGGCGGCGGCTTGCGGCGTGCTGCAGCCGCTCCACGCGAGGAACTGCGGCATCTGGCACCACTGCCCCGCCAGCTTCGCCAGCGGCCCGCCTGCTGGCTTTGGCGCGGCTTCCTGCGCCTGTTGCGCTGCCGTCTTAAGCGCAGCCAGCGCCAGCGCAGTGCCCGGCACGCCGAACAGCCCGAACGCATCCTTCGCGTGTCGCGGCTCGATGTCCACCACCATGCGCAGAGTGCCGTCCGCCATCGTTTGCATGCGCACGCTGCTCGCCTCGATTGCGCTCACAGCAGCCCCATCCGCGTTGCCAGATGCACCGCCTGTGCCGACGTGCTGGCGCCGAGCTTGAGTCGCGCGGTCATCAGCAAATCTTTGACGCGGCTTTCGGACACGCCGAGTTCATCGCCTGCGTTCTTGCGCACGCGCCCATCGGCAAGCGCTCGCAGCACCTGCAGTTCGCGGGTCGTCAGTGGCTTGGTCACGCCGGTACCTCCAGCTCTGCTGCGCGCTTTCTGCCGGCTGTTCGGATGGCCTGCCACGCTTCGCGGTCCTTAGCCTTCTCGGCGGCGGCTAGACCATCGGCAACATGCTTGCCGAGAAGCATAGATTCGCTCGCGTTCTTGATGTCAGCCATGTACTTCTCGAATTCTTCTATGCCCATTCCGACAGCGGGCGGCGGCACGTCGGCCGCGCTTTCCAGCCAAGCGCGCAACTGCTGGCCGGTGGCTTCGCTGATGGGCTTCGGGTCAGCCGAGAACAGGCCGGTGCGGTCTTTGCTGGCGGTGGCGTAGTGGCCGGCATGCACGATGTCGAGCACTACGGTGAACTCGTACTCAAACCCGTCTCGCTGCTCGGTTTTCATGCCCAGCTTCACGACCTGCTTCTTGCCGTTGTTGCCTTCTGTCTGCGCCGTCTCCGTCTTGCTGCGGCCGGTGGCGATGACGTGCGCACTGCTCTGAAGCATGGCGTCGATAAACGCACGGTGGCGCGGCGTGGTGTCGTTCCATGCGCTCCAAGTGTTGCCACGGAACTTGGCCTGCGCGGTGTGCTCGTTGATTTCCAGACAGCCGCCAGAGCCGGACCATTCGTGCGTCGTGCTGTCGATCACGATCACGTCATAGCCCGCCTGCTCTGCCGCCTTAATGGCCTGGATGTAGCGCTCCGGCGAGTAAGGCGGTGTCAGTTCCAGCGTGTCGAACTCGCACAGATGCGAGTAGAGAGACGCGCTGCCGTGCTCGCTGTCGATCACGGCGATACGCCCGCCGAGCCCCTTAGCGATCATCAGAGCGCCATAGGTCTTGCCGCTACCGCTCGGGCCGGTCAGTGCGAGCCTTAGCTTTGCCTTCTTGCGCACGGCCTTCGTAAATTGCATGTTGCTTCTCCAGTGTGCCGCTCTAAAAGGTGGCGGCGGACCCGTCAATCGGTGTACGTGCCGGCCGCGTCAACCGGCCCGGTGTCGGTGCTGTTGCTTTCGCGCTGCTCGCGTTCGTATTCCTCGCGCATCGCCTCAAGTTGCTCTGCCGTCAGCGGCCGGTCAGCCCACCATGCCGGCACTTCGTGCGCCAGCGGCCACGGGTCCGGCGCGTTCATGGCAGCAACCACACGATCAGCGACACCATGCCCGCCCCCGACGCCAGCATTAGCGCCACGACAGCCCAGCCGGCCCAGACCGGCATCGGCGGCTCGTCGTAGTCGTCGCAGTCGGCACACTCGGCCGTATGCGCCATGTAATCGATGTCCTGCCGACGTGCCGGCCACGACGCGCGGATGATCGCGTCGCCTTCCTCGGTGCTGATTTCGCGCATTACACCCCCCAAGCCAGAATTGCCCCGACAGCCACGCACGCAGCGACACACGCCACGGCATACGCCACGTCACCGAGCCGCCACGGCGCATCGGACGGCGCAGACACGCTGCCGAGGCTCCATTGCCCATCGCGCATGAGGCGCGGCGTTTGAATGTTGCTGTGCTTCATGTCCGATCCGCCTTCAAGATTTCCGCCGCGCGGGCGCTGATCTCGCTGGCGTGCGCAGCCACGTACAGTTCGCGCAGCCTTTTTGCGGCGTTGATGATCTGCGCGTTGTTGCCGTCGAACACCAGAGCCAGCAGGCGCGGCACTTCGCTGCTGTGCGTGATCGTCCAGATGGTTTCCGAGCCCATCTGCGCCGGCTCGGTCTTGTCGCCGCACTGGTGCTCAAGCCAGAACGTCACATTGCACGGCGTGCGGACGAATTCCTCGGTCGCCATGTCGTCGGCCTCGGCCTCGCTCATGCCGTCGTCGTCAGGCGTGCGCGGGTCGAGCGGATGCTGAAGGTGCGGCCCGTAGAGCGCGGCGTCGCTGGCGAGCGCAGCTTGTGCGCTGTAGTGGCTGAGGATCGCGGCCTTCTCGGCGGCGGTGACCCCGTTCATGCTGCCACCCCGAACGCTTCGACGAACGCGCGGGCCTTGGCTTCGGCGGCATCGACCATCGCGCGGTCGGCGTCGGTCATCGCAGCGCGACGGGCGCTCGGAATGACGATGCGCAGCACGCTGTCAGCCGTGCGGATGTCCGGGTGGCCGGCGCCGTATTCGGCGATCCAGGCGAGCCAGCCGGTCGGTGATTGGTCGTGATGCATCTGCGTCCCCTGAAGAGCGCCGAACCGTTCAGCGCATGGGACGTACTGTGAGGCATCGGCGCCTCACTGTCAAGGCATTCTTGCCTCAATCAGATGTAACAGTTAGGGCTTATTGCCGACGCGGGCTATTGGTGGTCGAGCTTGCCGAAGTCGCTGACTGACTGAACGACGCGGGCATACATCGCCGCCTCAGTTCTCGAAAGCTGCACCGATGGCGGGTCTTTCGGGTCAAGGTCAGGGACAAGCATTTGCCAAGGCAGCAAGCCAAATGCCTCCGCCAGCGCGGCGATTTGGTCTAGGTTTGGGCTGTGCTCTTGGTTGAGGATGCGGCCGACTGTGCGCTGATCGATGTCGGCCCGCTTGGCTACCGCGCGCTGCGACTTCATGTCGAGCGAGGTCGCCATGAGCTTTGCAAGGTTAGAAGCCAAGACGCGGTGCGGCATGTCGGAAAGCGTACAAACGCCTGCGCGCAGCGTGTGAGGCATCGACGCCTTGACACTGAGGCAAGAATGCCTCATGATGCGCACGATGGAAACCTCAGACATGCTCGAAAAGGTCGTGGCCGAGCTACAGCGCCGCGACGGTCAGATGCGCCGCGTGGCTGCCGAAAGCGGCATTGCTTACGACACCGTGCTGCGCATCAAGAACCGCGAGGGCGAGACGGCATACAGCCGCATCAAGACGCTGCACGACTACTTGTTCGCGCCGGTCACCGCTGCTGACTGAGTTGCTGCCCATGTCCGCATCTTGCGCCGACATCGGCGTCAGCCGTCCCCCCTACATGGTGCCCGCAGGGGCCTACGGTTTGGGGGTGGATGCAATGACAGGGGGTGCAGCATGAAGGCGCCCTATCCAGCCGACACAGCCGCGAAGGGCTGGCGCTTTGAGCTTGACCACGACCGTATCGAGCAATCCGATACGTGGGCGCTGGCCGCAGAAGTGCCGATGTGTCAGGCCGCACTCCTGATGATGTGGATGGTCGCATGGCGGCAGGTTCCGTGCGCAAGTCTGCCCAGCGATGAAGACGTGCTGCGCTCGAAGTTGCGCATACCGCCAGCGCAGTGGACCCGCATGCGGCCCGTGCTGATGCGCGGCTGGCAGCTTGCAGAAGATGGCCGGCTGTATCACGCGACGCTGACGCGGTTTGTCGAAGAGATGCTGTCGAAGCGCCGCAGTGACGCCGACAGACAAGCCGCGAGTCGCATGCGACGTGAACGAGAGTCACAAGAAGGTCCGAAAGAGTCACGCGTGACAACACCGGACTCCAGCGTGAATCCAGCACTGACCACTGACCGCGGATCACTGAGTACGGAAGAAAGAAAAACACACGCACCTCCGTTGACTCAGACCGCAGGCGGGCGCGTGTGTTTGCTGCTTCGTCAGGCAGGTGTGCAGGACGTCAACCCGGGGCACCCGGACCTGTTGGCCCTGATCGCTGCTGGCGCCACCGATGCGGAGTTCATCGGCGCAGCGCAGGCGGCGGCGGGCAAGGGCAAGGGCTTTGCCTACGCGCTGGGCACGCTGAAGCGCCAGCGCACGGACGCCGCTGCGACGGCGGCAAAGCTGCACAACGGCGCGTTGCCTGCCGGCCCACCTGTCAGGCAATCCGCAGTCGAACGCCAGATCGCAACCATGAACGCCCTGACGGGCAGGAGTCGCCAGCATGCAGAGCATCCAGACCGCAGTGTCTCAGGCGCTGAAGTCTTCGACATCACAGCCCGCGTTGTCACCTGACGGCAAGCCTGTTCCGCTGCATTGGGTCGAAGACCTGTTCGCGCGGCTGTCGGCAATCCTCGGCGGGTCAATGTCGAACGTGTACGCCAGCGCGGACCCGGAGCGGGTCAAGCGCGAGTGGGCCGAGGCTCTAGCCGGCTTTTCTGCCGAGGAAGTCAAGCGCGGCATTGCTGGCACTCGGGTGCGGAAGTTCCCGCCGAACCTGCCGGAGTTCCTGCATCTGTGCCGGCCGGCTCTGGACAGCGAAACGGCGTGGCTGGAGGCGGAAGAGGGAATGCGGATGCACGGCCTTGAGCGCCGGTTTGAGTGGTCGCACCCGGCCGTTTATTGGGCTGCTCGTGAGATGCAGTTCGAGCTTCGTACCGGCAACCACGCACAGCATCGGCGCCGCTGGGATCGGACGCTTGCGCTTGAGTGGGCAAAGGGTGCGTGGGCGTCGCCGCCTGATCCGACACAGAAGTGCCTGCCGGCGCCGCAAGAGGCTGAAGGGCCGATGTCCGATGCCGCGCGGATTGCGCGGGCGAAGTTGAGCATTCTGCGCAGTCAACTGGCAGGCGAACTGGAGCCCTTCTGATGGCGAACAAGTACGCAACCCAAGGCCGGCTGCTGATCGAGCGGCTCAAGGCCAAGCCGTACACCTACGGCGACATGCTCGCGCTGCGGGTCAGCACAAGCCCTTGGCGGCGCGTGCGTGAGTGCCTGCGCGACGACGAGCGGCTTGTGAAGGGCGAGAAGAAGGGGCTCACGACGTGGCGCGTGGAGTCGGTGGCATGACGACGGCATCGCAATCAATCAGGAGTCATTCGGTGACGCAAGAGCTTTTTGTGAACCTCAAAGGCGAGCCAATCAACTTCAACGGCGGCGGCCCATCCTTTAAGCGGGCGGCAAGGCCAAAGAGCGAGGCGCCGCAAGAGTTCCACAAGGGTTTCAAGGTTGTTGGGCATCGCCCCGGATCGCTTGAGTTCGCCCGCGAGTTTGCCAACAAGGCGCGCGCCGAGTGGTCCGAGTTGTCGCAAGAGGAGAGGAGCAAGCGGCTTTGCTCTGGCCTGCGCGAGCCTCCTATGTGGGTCGAAGAGAAGTGGCGCGCCGAGACAAAGAAATCGGCGGTGCGCAGCAGGCCCTACGAAGTTCACGAAGCGGCCGAGCTTTGCAAGCAGATTGCCGAGGGGCAAGGCTGGCTTGATGTTGTTGTGCTTGAGGTCAAGCGAGCGAACGCGAGTTCACAGCAAGAGGCGTTTCTGTGAGCGTAACCGCATGCCTCGGCGGCTGGTGCTCCAAGCGCGCCGGCTGCCCCAACTACGAAGTAACCGGCAAAGCGCGCATGCAAGAGCCAAGCCAACGCCTGTGCGTCAAGGGCGCAGACGGCGTGCGCATAACTCATGCGCATGACCGCAGCGAGCAGGCGCGGCGGATGGCTGACGAAGAGACGGCAATGTGGGCGCGCGACTTTGTGCGGATGACTGGAGAGACACGATGAACACACGGGAACTCATGGGCGCTTACGTCGCGCGCCACGGGCACGCGGCAGCAATCGACCGGGCGGCGACACAGGGCTGCATCGGCTGGATCGAGGGCCGCATTGACGCGATTGAGGCGGACAAGGAATACGCGACGGATGCTGACATCGCGCTGACAAAGCGGCTGGGCCGGTGCTTGACGCAACTGCGGCGCGCTGACCGGCTGTATGCGCTGCTTGCGGAAGACGGGGCGCTGTGATGGCGGCTAAGGCACAGGGCGACGAAATCGCCTCCCGTCTGCTGGCGCTGCTTGCCGAGCGCAAAGGCGGCGTCAGGGCTATCGACGCACGCTCGCTGCTGCACGCGAGCCAGAACGGCATATGCCGGGCGGCGAAACAGCTTGAGGACGAGGGCCGTATCGTGCGGATGAAGATCGGATTTACGCATCTGATGTGCCTACCGCAGCAGGCGCCTGCTGTGCGGATGGCAATGCGCGAGGAAATCGAAGCGCGGGCGGCGCGGCGCAGGCTGCAGCAGGCGGAATCGCGCAAGCGGTTGCATGAGGCGACGAAGCACTGGCACCCGGTGCAGACGAGCGACATTGAGGAACCTGTGCATCGCACGGTGGCGGCTGAGAAGGCGGCGCCGCTGCGGAAGTTGGGCGTGGCGTCGGTGTGGGAGTTGGCGGCATGAGGGTGCTCGTTGCCTGCGAATACTCCGGCCGCGTGCGCAATGCGTTCCGGGCGATTGGTCATGATGCCTGGTCGTGCGACTTGCTGCCCAGCGAGGACGGCAGCGGCTACCACGTACAGCGCGACGTGCTGACGCTGCTTAAGGAATGGCGCAAGTGGGATTTGATGATCGCGCACCCGCCCTGCACGCACTTGGCTGTAAGCGGCTCGCGCTGGTTCCCGGAAAAGATCGAAAGCGGCGAGCAACAGGCGGCCATCGACTTCTTTCTTGCGCTGGCGAGCGCTCCGATTCCTCGCATTGCAATCGAGAATCCGGTTTGCATCATGTCGAGCGTCTGGCGTGAGCCTGACCAGATCATTCAGCCGTGGCAGTTCGGGCACGGCGAAACAAAAGCCACATGCCTCTGGCTCAAGGGTCTGCCGCACTTGGTCCCGACAAAGATCGTCGCCGGCCGTGAACCGCGCGTGCATCTGATGCCGCCAGGTCCAGACCGCTGGAAAGAGCGCAGCCGCACGTTTGAAGGTGTCGCGCAGGCGATGGCCGAGCAGTGGTATGATTACTCCGACCTAGTGACGCAGATGGAGGCGGCATGAAAGTCCCATACAAAACCGGTTCGCGCCAGGCGCGCGTGGTCGAGTTCTTCCGCGCGCAGCCCGACGAGGAACTGCTGTCGAACGACATCGCAACGAAGTTCGGCGGGCATCCGCATCAAGTCGCTGTACTGCTGCGGCCAGTGATGGCGGCCGGGCTTCTGTCTGTGCGCAAAGAGCGGCGCGACGAGGCGGGTGGTGTGCGGTTTGTTTACTCGGCTGGGCCGAACTTGGTGGCGTAAGTAGAGACATGGACAGAGTAAAGCTGCTTCAGAACCCGCAGCCTATTGATCGTGTAGCAAGGCGCGTGGTTAAGGCCGCAAAGCCCGAGGATTTGTGGCGCCCGATGCCTAAGCATGTGGAGCACTTGCCGGCGCCTGGGTCTGTTTTGCGCACGGCGCCGATACCTTGGGCAACTCTTAAATCCAAGCCTGGAATGGCTGAGTTGATTGGCAAAAGACGTGACAGGGTAAAGATTGTTGGTTACGCGGCCGACCAAAAAGCAGACAAAGACAACAAAGACCCGGCTAGGTGGGTGGTTAGGTGTGACTGCGGCAATCAAGAGTATCGGACGCGAATCTTTAGATGGATCGGCACGAACGCACCAGATATGTGCAGGGAGTGCCGTGTTCGTGATTACAGGCTGCGCGGAAGCGAGCACTGGAACCCAGAGACGGCGTTTCGAGTGACTGTGCAAGAGCACGTTAAGCAACAGGGCGGGCAAGCATGAGCAGCGACAACAGAACGCCGCGCTGGGAACCGACGTGGCGAAACATCGGCACGGGCGGCAACGTGACGTTTCGGTGCTGCGACTGCGAACTGCCGAAGCCGACGCTGGGGCGCAAGCGGACGCAGATCGGCTGGCGGTGCGCGGTGTGTGTGAAGGCGAAAGAGGCGAAGAAGGTGCAGGCATGACGCAAGAGCCAAAAATGCGAAAGCAAGACATTGACAGGCTTGCGCGGGTGCTTGATGAGTGGCGAGAGCAAGAGGCAAACTTATACAGCCACTATGGGCCATGCGGTGACGCGCCGGGCACGTTGCGCAGCATGCGTCTTAAAGACGCGCAATCTTTGCAGCGCGCCATCTCATTCATTCTTGCGGCGCGCAATGCGCAAAAGGTGCAGGCATGAGCAGATCAGACGCAATCCGCCTGCCGCCCGGAGAACCGCGCTGTGAGCCCAGCCGTGGGTGCGTGGTGCGCAGCCGCTGTGCCCGTGCGCTGGCGTCGATACCGAAGCAGGGCGCATCGCTTGCGGACTTCACGCTTGCGACGCTAGGCGGCGGAACTGCGCTGTGCGTGCGGTACGTCAACGTCACAACGCTGCACGCGCTGCCGGAACCTAAGCCGGCGCCGGTGGTGCGGCCGAGCGTCAAGGGGCTGGGTTGAGACGGGCCGCCCGAGTCGATGCGAACCAGGCCGACATCGTTAGCGCCATGCGTGCGGCCGGTGCGTCTGTGTGGGTGATCGGACTTCCGGTTGACCTGCTGGTGGGCAAGCACGGTCGGACTGCGCTGGTCGAAGTCAAGACGCTGACGGGCAAGAAGGCGCCGAGGGCTAAGGGTTACACGCCGCTTCAGGAGTCGTTTCTTTCGGAGTGGCGCGGCGGGACTGTTGCGACGGTGACGGATGTCGAGGGCGCGCTTAGGCTGGTCAAGATGCTGGAGGCAGCATGAAACGCGAATACGTGGACTTCAGCTACATCCCGGAGGCGCAACTGCCGATGCACTGGCGGCTTGTCAATTGGGAGCGCAGCCTACGCAGCAGCGCGGGCAGCGGCGTGTCGCCGATGTTCCGGCAGTACAGGAGCAGCGAGGTCTACCATCAGGGCGGCGGGAAGATGCCGCTAGACCATGAGGACGCGACGACAATCGGGCGGGCTGTCGTTGCGCTGCCGACGCCTATGCTGCTGGCGATAAATTGGTGGTACGTCAAGCCGGTGAGCCCGGCAAAGGCGGCGAAGGGGATGCAGTGCTCGCTGGCGGAGCTTGCGCGGCATGTGATCGATGGGCGGGCGTTGTTGATGGAGAGGGGTGTTTGATGAAGAAACTTCTAGAAGCGTATCCGCGACCGTGGCGGATCGTGCAAGACGAATCGGTGGACCCGGCGAAGTATCGCGGTGGCTTTGATGTGTTTGACGCGAACGGCGTTGTAATCATTCGTGGCGGCACTTACTCGGGCGACGGTGACGAAGAGTTCAACTTGAACAGGGTGCAGGCTGCGGAGTTGGTAGAGATCGTGAACGAATGGCGGCGTCGTTGATTGAAAGTGGCGTGTGATGAGTGACGCAAGGCAGTTTCACATGCACCCGCGAGGCATTCGGTTCGTTAAGAAGCGCGCTGACAACCGCGACGCGGTGCGCTGCGCTGTGTTTCTTGCATCGCAGCACAGGCTGAACGGCTGGCACTCTTGGCTGGATGTCGGAAAGCAATCCGGCGATTGGGGGCTGTGGGTGCTGTTCAACACGCGCACACAGGAAACCTACGTGCAGAAGATGGAGAGGGGTGTGTGATGAATGAGAAGCGCGGCAAGTTCGACAGTCTGCTTGTTTTGATGTCTGAAGCCAGCAGCGACGCCGTTTACCCCGATCCGAAGAACGGCGACTTGGTTTACACGTTTGCCGTGTCGCACTGGCTCCGAGAGGCGCTAGAGCATGGCTTGTCGTTGCGCGAGGCGCTGGAAGAGTTCGACAAGCAGGCGTTTCCCAATAGTTGACACGCATCTGCATTGATGTTATAGAATTGCGCAACCCGCGAGCACAAGCACAGGCGGCGCCCGTCCAGATAGGAGGCGCCGTCGCCTCTAAGCCACCCGAACAGGTGGCTTTTTCTTTGGCCGGGCGTAAAGCCGCACGACGTGCAACGGCCGCCACATCCGCAGGCGCTGGCGCGTCTCCCCCCAGCCGGCCACCCGGGCAACAGCGCAGGGCCGAACGGCTAACCGCAGCGCGCGAGCGTAGTCCGATGCGGTTCTTTCAACGCAACACAGGAGCGACCAACCCGAGAGGGAGTCGCGTTTCAGCATGGCTGGTGGTCGCCCGATGGGCCGTCTTCACCAAGAAGACGTGCGCAAAAAGATTCAGGTGAGTCAACTCCTGAATGTTTTGCAAGATCACGCACTTGGCGATTCTCCCGACATCAGCCCGAGCCGGATGAAGGCTATCGAGATTCTGCTAAGGAAAAGCCTGCCGGACTTGTCCAGTGTTGAGCACACCGGGGTCAATGGCGGCCCGATGGAGACAGTAACGCGGGTCGAGCTTGTCCCGCTGGCCGGGCGTGACGACAGCGCGGGTTGAGCTACCGCCGAAGCTGATACCTGTCTTTGACGGCAGGGCCGACGTTCGCGGCGCATACGGCGGGCGAGGGTCTGGCAAGACTCGCAGCTTCGCCAAGATGGCGGCGGTTGTCGGCTACATACACGGCATGGCCGGGCAGTCGGGAATCATCCTGTGCGCCCGGCAGTTCATGAACTCGCTAGAAGATTCCTCGCTGGAAGAGGTCAAGCGGGCGATTGAGGAAGAGCCGTTCCTAGCCGAGTATTACGACGTAGGCGATAAGTACATCAAGAGCCATGACGGCCTGGTGTCGTTCACGTTCGCCGGGCTGGATCGGAACATTGCCAGCATCAAGTCAAAGGGCCGGCTGCTGCTGTGCTGGGTTGACGAGGCCGAGCCGGTCACAGATGAGGCGTGGCTTACGCTGATTCCCACGCTGCGCGAAGAGGGCGAAGAGTGGAACGCCGAACTCTGGGTGACGTGGAACCCGAAGCGCAAGACGGCGCCGGTTGAGAGCCGGTTCAGGCAGAGCAGCGATCCGCTTACCAAGGTGGTGGCGCTGAACTGGCGCGACAACCCAAGGTTTCCGGCCAAGCTGGAACGCGACAGGCTGCGCGACCTAGCCGAAAGGCCGGATCAATACGCCCACGTCTGGGAAGGCGAGTATGCGACGGCAATGGTCGGCGCTTACTACGCTGCGGCACTGGCGCAAGCGCGCGAAGAAAAGCGCATTGGCAGGGTTGCGGCTGACCCGCTGCTGACACTGCGCGTGTTCGTGGACATCGGCGGGACTGGCGCCAAAGCAGACGCCTTCGCGCTGTGGGTGTGCCAGTTCGTCGGGCGCGAAATTCGCGTCTTGGACTATTACGAAGCGGTGGGCCAGCCGCTCGCAACGCATGTGCAGTGGCTGCGCGGCAAAGGCTACACGCCGGACAAGGCGCAAATCTGGCTACCGCACGACGGCGACACGAACGACAAAGTTCACGACGTGAGCTACCGCAGCGCACTTGAGGCTGCGGGCTACGTTGTCACGGTTGTGCCGAACCAGGGCAAAGGCGCGGCCATGATGCGCGTGGAAGCGGCCCGGCGCCTCTTCCCGCTGATGTGGTTCAACGAAGACACGACGACAGCCGGCATTGATGCTATCGGCTGGTATCACGAAAAGCGCGACGAGCAACGCGGCATTGGGCTGGGTCCGGCGCACGATTGGGCGTCGCACGGTGCTGACGCCTTCGGCCTGATGGCTGTGGCCTACGAAACACCGGCCGGCAAACCGCAGGCGCTGCAATACAAACGACGGCAAACCGCATGACTCGCATGACCGATGACGACCTCCTCGCCTTCCTAGAGGCAGAGCAGGCGTCGAGCTATCACTATGCGACCGGCGAGATTTCGCGCGACCGTCAGCAGGCGTTGCGCGACTACTACCGCATGCCCTACGGCAACGAGGAAGACGGCCGGGCGCAGACGATCAGCAGCGACGTTTTCGACATGGTTGAGGGCATGTTGCCCGACCTGCTGGAAGTGTTCGTTAGCACCGACAAGGCCGTCGTGTTCGAGCCTGTCGGGCCGGAAGACGAGCAAAGCGCCGATCAAGTCACCAAGGCGTGCAATCACGTCTTCTACAAGACCAACAATGGGTTTCTGACGCTGTACAACGCCATTAAAGACGGATTGCTGCTCAAGGTGGGCGCGATCCGCTGGTGGTGGGATGAGTCGCGCGAGGTGTCGTTCAGCACGCACAGCGCCGACGAGATGCAGCTAGCCATGTACCTGATGGCGAACCCTGACGTTAAGGTCATTGAGCAGGAAGAAGAAGAGCAAGACACGCAGGCGGTGCAGCAGGCGGCCATGCTTGGCCAGATGCCGCCGCGTCGGTTGCGCGTGAAGCTGAAGAGCGTCAGCACAAAGAAAAAGGTGCGCATCGCCAGCGTGCCGCCTGATGAGTTGTTCGTGTCCACGCGGCATGACTCGCTGTTGTTCGATGACTGCCCCTACGTGGCGCACGTCACCGAGCGCACGCTAAGCGATATCCTGCAGATGGGCTACGACGTAACCATCGAGGACGTTAAGGCGGCCAAGGATCAGAGCACGACGCAGGACCGGGAGCTGCGCCAGGACATGCGCGGCGGGAGTTGGGGCCATTGGCACGACGACAACCCGGAAGACGAGAGCATGCAGCGCGGCTGGCTGCGGAGCGAATACGTGCTGGTGGACTTCGACGGCGACGGCATCGCCGAGCGGCGCTGTGTGGTGCGGCTCGGTCAGAAGATTCTGGAGAACCGCGAGTGTTCGCACGTTCCGATTGCCGCGTGGTCGCCGTACATCATTCCGCATCAATTCGAGGGCCTGAGCGTTGCCGAGCTTGTCAGCGACGTGCAGAAGATCGGCACCGACATCCTGCGGGCGCAACTCGATAACCTGGCGCTTGCGAACAACCAAGAAACGGTTGTCCTGACGGATGCGCAGGGCACCCCGAAAGCGAACCTTGACGACCTGTTGAACCGCCGCGTCGGTGGCGTCATTCGCGAGCATGTGCCGAACGCTGTGCGCCCCTACGTCGAGCGCTGGCAGGGTGTCGAAGCGCTGCCGATGATCGAGCAGTTGCAGGGCATCAAGGAGAACCGCACCGGCTACACGCGCTATTCGCAGGGCCTGGACGGCGACAGCCTGAACAAGACGGCGACGGGCATTACGAAGGTGATGAACGCCAGCCAGAAGCGGCAGAAGTTGATGGGCCGCATCTGCGCCGAGACGCTGCTTATCCCGACTTTCAAGGGCATCTTCAAGACGCTGACCGACTATTGCATGGAGAAACTGTCGTTCCGCCTGAATGGCGAATACGTCAGCTTTGACCCGCAGGAGTGGCGCGACGGGTACGACATGACGTGCAACGTCGGCATCGGCCAGGGCGACGAACTGCAACAGGCGGCCATGCTGCAGCAGATTGCAGCGGCGCAGATGGCATTCATGCAGAGCCCGCTGGCTGGCCGCGTGGTGACAGAGGCGAACATATTCGCTACGCAAGCGCGCATTGCTGAGAACGCGGGCTTTAAGAATCCGGCCGAGTTCTGGACCGACCCGAAGGGCATGCCGCCCCCGCCGCCGCCCCCGCCTGACCCGAAAGTGCAGCTTGAGCAGGCCAGGATGCAGGCCAAGGCGCAAGAGGCAGAGGCCAAGCGGCAGGATGAGCAGATGCGCTTCCAGGCCGAGACGCAGAGCCAGATGGCGATTGACCAGAACCGGCAGGAATGGGAAGCGCGGCAAAAGCAGATGGAACTGCAGCAGGAAACGCAGCTTGCGCAGGTGCATGCGGCATACGAGGCCGAGCGGCAAGCGCGGGAAGAGGCTTTCAATCGCTGGAAAGCCGAGCTTGAAGCGAGCGTCAAGATGCAGATTGCGGCCATGCAAAGCGCCGACAAGCAGCGCGCAGACGCTATCGGCATGCAGCAGCATCAAGACTCGCGCCAGGACGCCTACGCGTTCAAGGTGGCTGACCAGCAGAGTAAAGGCGACGAATGAAGATGCTTAACGGCAGCACGTTCTGGCGTGATCTAAGCGCCGACAGGCCGCGCGCCGGCAGGAATGTGCTTTTGACCAATGGGCAGAAGGTTGCCATTGGGCGCGTTGCTTCAAAAAAGCACATGCCGCAAGAGTTAAAAGAGAAGAACCTTGCGTGCTTCCACATTGGGAACGACTTCTATACGCGAGAACTGAACGGCAGCGAGATTGCCGGCTGGGTTTACTGCAATGCGACAAATGACTTCCGTTGAAGAGCAGACGCGCGGCGAGCGTGCACAGCGGCTGCTGGAAGATGAGACGCTGAACCAAGCGCTCGACGCAATCGAGGCCGAGGTTATCGCCATGTGGTCGGAATGCCCGATGCGCGACGCTGAAGGCAAAGAGGCGCTCTGGCAGTTGTATCGCACGTCGAAGAAGTTTCGCGCGATCCTGACCGGCTACGTGCAAAGCGGAAAGCTCGCCACAGAGAACATGGCGCGACACGAACAGAAGCGCGGGCTGCGCGCAGTGTTCGGACGCTGACGAATTCGGCACTCGCCGGATGGGCCGCCCTTGAGGCGGCTTTTTTACGCCTGAGAAGGAAACGATGGACACCAATCCGACAACGGAAGTGGCCGACCCGGTAGGCAACCTACTGAGCGCGCTGGATGATTCACCCGCTGTCGAGCCTGAGAAGGACGACACGCCCGAGGATCAGCCGGAAGGCGAAACCGAAGAGCAGACCGCAGAAGAGACAAGCGACGAAACGCCGGAAGAGGGAGTCGAAGCCGACCAACCCGCAACCGACGAAGAAGAGCTTGAACTTGACGGCGAGAAGTTCAAGGTGCCGAAGAAGATCGCGGAAGCGGTCTTGCGGCAGCAGGACTACACGAAGAAGACTCAGGCTGTAGCAGAGGAAAAGCGCGCTGTCGAAGACAAGCGCATGTACCTCGAAGCCAGAGAGCACCTGTTGAGCACGTCTTTCAAGGAGGCGGCGGAACTGCAAGCCCTGCAATCGCAGTTGGAACAGTACGCAGCCGTTGACTGGCAGACGCTCATTACGGAAGACCCGCAGCAGGCCATGCGCCTGTCATTTGCGCGGCAGGAACTACAGGCCAAGTTGAGCGAGAAGCAAAGCAACCTGCAGAAAACCGCAGCGCAAGTCGAAGCCGCGCGCAAGCAGCACGAAGCAAAGCAGGCCGAACTAGGCCGGGCCGAGCTGGAGCGGCGCATCGGGAAGGTGAAGGAAGCCGACAAAGCGCGCCTCATGAGCGCAGCCAAGGAACTCGGCTTCGAGGAATCGGACTTTTGGAATCCGCGAGCGCTGCACGCGCTGCATCTCGCGGCGAAGTATCTGGCGCTGCAACAGGCCAAGCCGCAGGCGATGAAGAAGGTCGCAGAGGCGCCGCGAGCGATCAAGCCGCAGGCCCCTACGCCCATCCGCCAGCAGCAGAACAAAGCCGCTCTAGACCGTCTGAAGCAGACGGGCAGGGCATCTGAACTCGTCAAGTTTTTGTAAGGAATCATCATGGCACAACCAGCCAACACTTTCGACACGTACGACGCGGTGGGCAACCGCGAAGACCTGCAAGACAAGATTTACATGGTGTCGCCCGAGAAGACGCCTGTGATGTCTGCCGGCCGCAAGTTCAAGGCCACCGCGAAGTTCCACGAATGGCAGCGCGACACCCTCGCCACGCCGAACAAGGACAACGCGGTTATCGAAGGCGACGACCGCGCAGGCACGGCCCTGACGCCAACCGCCCGCGTCGGCAACTTCATGCAGTTGTTCGACAAGGTGGCCGTGGTCGCCTCCGCCCAGCGCGCCAGCAACAGCGCCGGCCGTTCGGACGAAATGAAGTACCAGATCGCTATGAAGGCGATCCCGGAAATCAAGCGCGACATGGAAGCGATGCTGATTTCGTCGAACCCTGCCGTTGCCGGCAACTCGTCCACCGCTCGCAAGTCGGGCGGCCTGGGCGTGTTCCTGTACACGAACGCATCGGTTGGCTCTGGCGGCGCCATCGCATCGCACACCAGCGGCGCGCCGACGACCGCCAACACGACCGGCACGAACCGGGCTTTCGCTGAGGCGCAGATCAAGGCGGTGATGCAGTCGATCTTCACCAACAGCGGCGAAATGCCGTCGATGGTGTCGGTCACGCCGTCGCACAAGGGTGGTTTCTCTGCCTTCACCGGCATTGCTACCAACCGCGTGCAGATCGGCAAGAAGGAACAGGCCCGCATCGTCGGCGGCGCTGACGTGTACATGTCGGACTTCGGCGAACTCGCCATCGTCCCGAACTACGTGCAGGCCACGTCGAACCCCGAGGCCGCGTTCATCCTGAACCCGGAAACCTTCGGCATCGCCTATTTCCAGAACTTCAAGGTCGAACCGCTCGCCAAGACCGGCCACACCGACAAAGAGATGGTGTCGGTCGAGTGCGGAACCGTCGTCACCAGCGAAGCGGCCAACGGCCAGATCGCCGACCTGACGGCATAACGACTGCGCAGCAATGCGCATCGGAGGCCCCTTCGGGGGCCTTTTTTCATGCGCTCGCGGCATGAAAAAGGGGATCACATGAGCGAAGTCTTTTCCCTGCAGCAGCACGACGCAGATCTAGGCATCACCACGACGGTGCATCGCGTCGAGAACAAGGTTCAGATCGTCAAGACGTATGACGCCGAGCCGTTCGTTGAGCTTGCCGCAGCAGAGCGCGCGGCCACCGATGGCGAGCGCTGGGGTGAAATGCGCAAGGTCGGCACGATCCCGATGGCGGTGCTTGCGACGTTCTTCCGGCAAGACGGTGGCTTCGATGCAAAGCGCTGTACAGCCTGGCTGAAGGCGAATCCGCAAATGGTCACGTTTTCGCGCTTCCTGAAATGAGCGGCTATTTCCAGCTTGAACCCGACATCGGGTTTTGGACGAACCGCACGGACCTGGGCTTCTACATCCCGTCGTTCGTCGCGCTGTTCGAGGCCAAAGCAAACCGCGACCTGCGCACGCGCAAGCAGGAAACATCCTTCAGCGGAACGATTGACAGCAGCAACCAGATTGCTTTGCCGGCCGACTTCCTTGCGTTCAAGACGCTGTGGCAGCCCGGCTATGAGGGCACGCCGCTGACGGCGCAGTCGCTTGAATCCGTCGTCGCCAGACGGCGCACCAACGGCACGCCGACCATGTACGCGCTAGACGGCGGCAAGGTCCGTTTCGACGGCAGCGGCGACATCCTCGGCACGTATTACGCGGCCATTCCCGGATTGGTTGACAGCGGAACGAACTGGCTATCGCTGGTGGCCTATGACGCCTATCTCTTCGGTGCGCTGTCTGAGGCGTGGGTTTACTTGATGGATGAGCAGCGGGCCACGTTGTATGCGGCACGCTGTCAAGAGGCGCTGTTGTCCGTGGCTTCGTCGGACCAGCGTGACAGTTTTGGCGGGCCGCTTGCGGCCAGAAAGAGGTAAGCAATGACCATCGTTCGCGTCGGCGTTCAGGCCGCTTCAACATCAACAGGGCAGAGCATCGATTTTGACGATGGTCCGCTTGCCACCTCCATTGCGATGACTAACGTCGGCGCGGAGGCGGTGCAGTATTCGACAAACGGAGGCTCTTCGTTCACGTCGATTGCCGCTGGCGCAAGTGCTTTGGTCGGGCAGGTTACTTCTGACCAATTCCGCATGCGTCGCGCAACGGCTGGCGGCTATCCGGTGCCGGTGGATGTTGATGTGACCGCGCAAGATGGGCTTACGCGTTCGCAGGTTGCCGCTGTTGCCGCATCTGCGTTCGCCAACACCTACACATGGGCCACACTGCCGGCCGCTTCGGCCTACATCGGCACGGCATACGTCACCGACGTGGGGCTGTCGGGCTCGCTGTGGCGCAGCGATGGCGCGAATTGGGGTGTTGTCGGCGGCTCTGTTGTGCTTGGCAGGACAAACGTCGCTGGAACTGCGTTGACTGGCTCGACAACCGAAACAATCGATTGGGTCTACACCATCCCCGCTGGTTTGCTGGGCGCAAATGGTGCGCTGGAGTTACAAGCCAAGTACACGATGACGAACAACGCGAACAACAAGAACTTTCGCGTGCGTCTCGGTGCTGTCGGCAGCGGCATCAGCGGCACAGCACTGATGGACCCGCAGCTTGCCAGCGTTGCCGCAAGTCACGTCAATTGCCGCATTGAGAACCGCAACAGCCAGGCCTCTCAGATCGGCAGCAATAACGCGGCCTCGATGTATGGCGGCAGCGCGAACACATTCAGAACGGGCACTGTCAACACGGCGGTTGCGGCGGATTTGACGCTTACAAGCCAACTGGTGAACAGCGCAGACTCAATCACATTTGAAGGCGCGCGCCTGATTCTTATCCGCCCGTAGTCATGGCGATCTTCAATCCAGCCAACAGCAGCGAGTTGGCCGCGATCACGACAAGCACAGGGGACACGGTTCTTCTGCGCTCTGGCGTTACCTACGCGGCATCCTCGGTGCCGGCTGGCCTGCTCACGCCCAACGACATCACTATCGGCGTGAGCGGCACCGGATCGCCGCCCGTTATTAGTGGCGGCACCGTGCGCGCTGATTGGACGTTCGACGCTCCAAATAACGTCTACAGCCGTCCGGCGCTGGCTGGCAACACGCTCGGCAACGTCACTGAGGACGGTTGGCCGATGAAGTGCATCAAGTGGAATACGAACATCGCCACGACTGCGGCGGCCATGAATGCCGGGCAGTCGCTGCCGTATTGGTCGGGGTCGTTCACCTATGACCCGGCGACGAATATCATCTATATCCGCCCGAGCGCCGGCCTGCCGGGCACGCACGTCTACGTAGTGTCAGAAGTGCTGAACGGATTCAGCAACAGCAGCACGGCGCGCAACCTAAAGATTGACGGCATCCGCTTTGAAAGCCTGTCGCGGCATGCCATCGACCTGAAGAACAAACTAAGCCCGCGCATCTCTAACTGCAGCTTTCGCATGATTGGCGGCGTCAAGCCCGCTTCTCTGTGGCTCGGCAACGGCATCGAACTGTCGCTAGGCGTGTGGGGTGCGGAAACCACAGATTGCGACTTTGAAGACATTTTCGACAGCCCGGTCACGTCGCAGCTTTACGAGGTGGTGCCGGCGCGCATTGGCTCGCACCTGTGGAAGCGGCTCACCATGCGCAGGTATGGTCTGACGGGCGTCGAAGTGTCGTGCCAGACGACAAGCAACCAGATCATTACGGACGTTGAAACGGCCGACATCACATCGGTTGACCAAGGCGCGAACTCCTGGGCAGGCGACAGCAACGGGCAAGTCATCAGCCATTTGACACAGGGCGGAACGTGCCAAGTCACGCGCTGCTTTGCGCGCAACATTCGCAGCACCAACCATCGGCGTCTGTATCTCGGGTTTCGGCATGGCGGCGTGTGCGGCATCGAAGACAGCACCGGCACCGGCGCCTACTTCCAAGGCCCGCGCTCTGACCGCGACACAGGCGTCAACCCGCAGCGCGACCTGCATCGCAACGTGACCGACAACCTAGCGTTGACCGGCGATTCATGGGTGGCTTCTACAGCCACGATGAGCAACCATTTCCGGCCGTTTGTGGTGTAGCAATGCCGCAGTTGCTTGGATTCGTCCCAGACGTGCCGAAAAGCACGCCGGGCGTGATGGTCGATTGCCTGAACATCGTCCCGACAGACACCGGCTTTGAATGCGGCCCGTCTGCGCTCGACGTGATGGGCGTGGGTCCGCTGGCGTCGGCGTGTCGCGGCGGGTTCATCGGCGAAACGACTGCGGGGACGAGGCGCTTCTTTGCTGGCACGCAAACGAAGTTGTTCGAGTACACGTCAGGCTCTTGGACCGACGTTAGCAAGGCCGGCAACTACGTCGGCAGCAGTGACAACCGCTGGAGCTTCTGCCAGTTCGGCAACTTCACCATCGGCGCGAACGGCGTCGAAGCGCTGCAGGCCACATCGTCGGGCGCGTTCGCAACGATCAGCGGCGCACCCGTGGCAAGGGTCGTCGTCAGCGTGTCGAACTTTGTCATGGCGTTCAACACGTCAGACGGCGCTTACGGCACGCGGCAAGACGCTTGGTGGTGCAGCGGCATCTTCGACCATACGACTTGGACGCCGAGCCTCAGCACACAAGCCAACACCGGCCGGCTGGTGTCTGCTGGCGGCGCCATCACTGCGGGGCTGGCGTTCGGTGAGCAGGTTGTCGCGTACAAGACCCGCAGCATGTTCCTCGGCACGTACGTCGGCGGTGATGCCGTGTGGGACTTCCGGCAGGTTCAGGGCGATGTTGGCTGCGTTGGGCCGGAGGCTGTTTGCGACATCGGCGGGGCTCACTTCTTCGTGGGCGACGACAACCTATGGATTTATGACGGCGTGCGCCCGCGTCCGCTTGGCGACGGAACTATCCGGCAGTGGTTCATTGAGAACAGTTCGCCGTCGTTCCGCTATCGCACCATCGTGCAATACGAAAGGCGCAACAACCGCGTGTGGATTTTCTTCCCGAGCACCAGCACGCAGAACGGCGATCCTGACAGAGCGATTGTCTATCACCTAGCGCGTCCGGTCTGGGGTGTTGGGAACATTGGCGCCGGCGTTCAAGCCGCTGTGACCTTTTCTGCGCCGGGCATCACGTTCAACACGCTAGACGACGTTGGCGCCACGTTTGACGAGTTGCCAGACATCAGCTTTGACAGCCAATACTGGCTTGCCGGCAGTCGCGCGCTTGCCGTGTTCAACCTGAGCAACCAAGCGCAGACGCTGACCGGGCCGTCTGTGGGCGGGTCTTGGACATCCAACGACATTGGAAGCGACACACAGGTGACGCTGCTCGACTTGGCAACGATCACGTTCAACACGACGCCGACAGCATCGAACTGCGGCGGCGCGACAAGGCGTGTGTCGGGCGGCGAAGTGACCTACTTGGGTGGCGCCGACCTGCTCGACGGGCAATACAAGCTGCGGCAGTCCGGCCGCTGGCACTCGCTCACTTTCAACTTCACAGGCCCTGCAAGCATGTCAGCGTATGACGTGCGGACTAAGCCTGTCGGCCTGCGATAACAGAGGAAAGCAAACATGGCTAAACGAGCAAACGCAACGCTGCGCACCGCTTGGGCGCAGGCGCTCATCGACACGCTGGGAGCTTCGCACAAGATCGAGTTTTACAACGGCACGCAGCCGGCAAGCACGAGCGCGAGCCATACCGGCACGCTGCTGGCAACGCTGACCGCTGACGCGACGCCGGGCTCGGTGTCGTCTGGCGTGCTGACCTTCGACGCTGCGAACTACACGCAGTCGAACGGCTCGCACGTCAACGGCACGCCGACATACATGAGCCTGACGACCAGCGGCGGAACTCGGGTGTACGAACTCGGCACCGCTGACGGGCTGACATTCACCGGCACGATCCAGAACGGCGTGGACATCACGCGCGGCGCCTGGACGTGGACCGCGCCGGACGCATAAGGGGTAAAGCATGGCACTGACACAAGCACAACTGACCACGCTCAAGACTGCGATCCTGGCCGAGACGGACGCCGGCTTCGTGGCGCTTCGCCAGGCCAACGACGAGCAGGGCATGGCGACCTTCTACAACGCCCCGAGCACGTTCTACGTATGGCGGCCCATCACTGACGCATCGAGCATCCTTGACGCGATCACTTGGGCCAACCTGACGCCGGCCGATACGGCCGATGGAACAACGAGCTTCACCAATCGCGCCCTGGCGTGCCAAGCCAAGCAGCTCAACCTGCAGATTCTGCTGCAGGGGCGCGACTCGCTGGCTACGGGCCGCACCAGCGTTCGTCAGGGCCTGAGCGACGCGCTGCTGAACGTGCCGGCCGGTCCTGCCGGTGCGCTGCTGGATGCTGGCTGGCTCGGCGCCGGCAAGGTCAAAGAGGCGATCAGCCGCCTTGCCACGCGCTGCGAGCGCCTGTTCGTCACCGGCACCGGCTCCGCTGGCGTGCCAGGAGTTCTGGGGTTTGAGGGCAACGTCAGCGCGCAGGACATTTCCGACGCGCTGCTGAAGGGCTGACATGGCTACTGGCGGCGTTGCCTATGGCACCTATACAGCGCTCACGGTCACAAACCTGCAGTCGCTTGCCAACGACTCGACAGACCCCTTCGGCGCGTGGCAGTCGGCTCGCGTGTCGAACGTGAGCACGCTGGCGCAGGATTACGAAATCATCGTAGACCTGAGCACTGCGGCCACGGCGCCGGCAAACGATCAGGCGGCATACGTTTACATCGTGCCTTGGATGACGACAGACGGCGGCACGACGTGGATCAGCGCCGCAAACTTTGGCACGACCACGCTGCCTACCGGGAGCGAAGGCACAGCAAGCGTTAGCGACCCGAACTCGATGCGAGTGGTGTCGATGCCTTACAAGGTCACGTCGCAGCGGCTGCAGCGCGGTTTCTCGATTCAGTCGGTTCTCGGCTACATGCCGGACGGTTGGAGCTTGGCGATTCGCAACTGCACGGGCGCGGCGTTAAGCACCGGCTGCGTTGTGGCCTACAGAACATTGAACTTCACGATCTAAGGCGCTGCGGTGTCGTTTTACGTTCGCCGGCCGTGGACTGAGCAGACAAACGGCGCCCTGCCACGGGCGGATGCCGGATCGCTCTTGTTTTGGGACGCTAACGGCACGACGGGGCCATCACAGAAGGTATTGACAAGACGGGGGGTAGGGCGGGTTTTTAGCTCAACGTCGCTGACCCTTGAGCGATCCGGCAACCCTGCTGGCGGGTTTATGTTTGTGGCGGTTGTCGATGCGACCGCTGCCAGTTCATTCCCGATGATCCTGACGGCCGATGTCGGGGCCTCTGATGTCGTTGAGCTTCGCCTATTCGACAACACAGGCAGGCCAGAGTTTGTCGTCAAGCCGTCAGGCGGCGGATACATTGAGGCGCGCTCGGCAACTTCCATTGTTGGCGTTGGCGCCGTCACGCTAGTTGGCGTATACAAGCCGGCTGGCGTTGTCGAGCTGTGGCAAGACGGTCGCCTTGTTGCATCGGCAAGCGGCACAGGCGGTGCTGTTTCGTGGAATGCGACATTGTTTCGGCTTGGCGCGCGGGCGATTGGCGGCAGCTTCACTTTCGACGGCCGAATACTGCTGGCGGCGGTCATTGATAGCCAGCGCAGCGCAGAGAGTCCAGCCGATATCTCGACAAACCCCTGGCAGTTATTCGAGCCGCGCCGCGTCTGGATTCCGCAGTCAGCACCTAGCAGTATCCCTGTCCTAAGCGCCGCGACCGTCTTCGACATCACAGCGACTTCGGCTCGGCCGCGCGTCACCATCACGATTTGAGGCAGAAATGGCAGACAACGTTCCCCTGAGCCCGCCCGTTGGCACGGTCGTTAAGCGCGCAGCTAGTGACGAGGTTACGTACAGCGGCGATTCCGCCGATGTGCAGCTTGTGCGCGTCGTCAGCGTTACCGGCTCCGAAGGTAGTAAGACCGTAGTAGATGGCGCACCGGCGACAGAAATCGCAGGCGCGCGGCAGTCTTACTGGCCCGGCTACGCTGCGCCCGACAGCACGACGCCGGAGAACCTGAGCATCGATGACGGCGGCGCCCTTATCACTCGCGGCGCGGTGACGACTGACGAAGGCACGTTCCGCGTCAACTTCAGCAACACCGGCTATGCGGTGTCGATTGGCTCCGTCACCGTGTCGGGCCGCACCGTCACCGGCACCGGCTTCTTGAACTCCGAAGCGCATTACAAAGACTATTTCAAGGTCGCCGCCGACGCAGAGACGGCATGGGTGCAGATCGACACCATCGACAGCGACACGCAGATGACGCTGGTGTCAAGCTATGTCGGCAGCGCCAGCGGCACCGGCAACCGCTCGCTGATCTTCCCGATGATCGGCTCGGGCGGCTCTCTGAGCGTTGCATCTGGTGCGCTGACGATCACGGCCGGCACTACCGCAACGTCGGTGACTGGCGTGAAGCGCTTCATCGACTATGCGCCGCTTGTGTTCCGCGCGAGGGCGTCTATCTCGCAGCGCATCGCAAACCAAGAGATTCACATCGGTTTGGAGGAAGACGCGGCAACTACCCGTTGGTTCGCGCGCTTCCTTGCTGACGGCACGACGGCGACAACCATCAAGTGCGAAACCGGGCGCAACCCTAGCGGCACGCCTTCCGCGTCTGAAACCGAAACGACGACGATTACGCTGCCCTTTGGCCGCACGACTGCGACGCTGCTCGATTACCGCGTCGAACTGCTGACGGAATCTGTACGTTTCTACATTGACGGCATTCGCGTCGCAGAGCACACGCGCGTCATCCCGGCGCAGCACGACCCGATGACCTCGCACGTCGAGATCCGCAACGGGACGACGCCTGCCAGTAGCACCACGATGACCGTGGACTACATGACCGGCAAGAATCACAACAAGATCGAAGTCGGCGTGATGTCGGACGCCGAGCAGATCGTCGCGGTTGCCGCGCCTCTGCAGCAGTTCAGCTACTCGGTAGCCGGCGTCATCACGATCAACACCGATCTGATCGTGCTCGACTGCTCGCAGCTTCGCGCGCTGTTCATCCAATGCACCAGCATGGGCACGACTGGCGTCGTGACTGTGCAGTGGGCAAACGATGCTGCGTTTACCGCGCCGATCACGGCTACGCTGCTGGGCGAGACTGGCGCCACGACGACGACGTTTAACGCGGCGGTTCTGAGAGTCACAAACGTGCTCGCGCGCTACTGCCGGCTGCGGCTGACCACGGCGACCACGGCAGGCACGACGACGATCAACGTGTGGGGCTCGCAACAGGCATACGTGCCAATCGTCACGACGCAGCCCGTATCTGGCACCGTAACAGCGAACATCGGCACCGGCTCGCTGGCTGCAGGCACGAACGCAATCGGCGACATGGGCGTGCAATACCGCACCACGGCAACCGGCGCGGCCAGCGTGGCGAACGTGCTATCGCCTGCGACGCCTGCGGTGCAGACCGTCAAGGCTGCGGCCGGGCGTCTGGTGGGTTTCACTCTGACCAACACCAACGCAGCCGCGCGCTACGTCAAGGTGTGGAACACGGCAAGCGGCTCGATCACGCTGGGCACGACGGCTGCGCTCTTTGAAATCGGCATCCCGCCCAACCAGAGCGTGACCAACGAATTTCCGGGCGGCATCGGGTTTGCGACGGCCATCAACATTGCAGTCACTGGCGGGCAGGGCCTGACCAACAACACGGCAGTCACGCTCGGGGACGTGACCGGGATCATCGCGTTCGCCTGACGCGGCGGGGTAGCCCATGACCCTGCTTACAACGCTACAGCAGAACCTACAGGGCGGGGCGCGGCTTTATTACGTCATCGGCCCGAACTCGGGCTGGACTGACCCGACAGCGGCTGAAATCAAGGCCGGGCAACTTTCGGGCGGCGGCACTGCGACGGCAGCAGGCAACGATGCTGCGCCGACCAGCACGACGACATACGACTTTGCCGCAGCCTCAGGACTGACGGCAGCAACGAATTACCGTGTTGCGTTTGTCTGGTCAGACGGCACCAGTGACAGCAATGTAAACGTTTCGTCGTCGTTTACAACGAGTGCCGGCGCGTCATCGAATGCTGATGTTGCGACGACAGGAGGAAGCGGCACATTTAGCGGCTCGGCGCAGACGAATGCGACGGCAACGCTCGCAGCCACAGGCGGCAGCGGGACGTTTGCAGGCTCTGCGCAGACGAACGCAACAGCAACGCTCGCGGTGACGGGCGGCTCTGGCACCTTTGCAGGCACAGCAAGCAGCCCGGCAGTAGTCACGCTAGGCGCGACCGGAGACAGCGGCACCTTTGCCGGATCGGCGGGCGCATCGACGGGTGCATCGGTGGCCGCGACGGGCGGCAGTGGCACCTTTGCAGGCTCGGCGTTCACGGCAACAACCGCGACGCTAGGCGCTACTGGCGGCAGCGGCACCTTTAGCGGCTCGGCATCGTCTAACCCGGCGCTGAACGTGTCGGCGTCCATCACGGGCGGCAGTGGGGTAGCGGCAATCGTGGCGGCCGGCATTGTCGTGTCGCGCCCGCCGATCTTCCTGCCGCCGCTGCCGCTGCCCAGAGCGACGGCGACTGATTACGACAGACAGCTACAGCAAGCGCTGCGTGGCTGGGCAGACCAAGCGCAAAAGATCATCAACGACCTAGCGTCGCGCATACCGTAGAGGAACACATGGCAACAGCAACCACCACGACACAGCCGCTGCCGCAGTTTGCGCCGTATCAATCCGACTTCTGGTCGCGGGCGCAGGATGTGGCTAACGTGCCCTACCAGCAGTCGCCTGGCACCTACACCGGGCCGAACCAGACGCTGCAAGCCGGGTGGGAGGCGGTCCAGAATCGCGCCATCAACGGCAACCCGGCGATGTCTGCTGCACAGCAGGGGCTGCAGAACTTCTACGGCGCACCGCAGCAGGGCGCCACACAGAACCCTTACGGGCCTGTGCAAGCCGGCACGAACCCCTACGCGACTGCGAACAACCCATACCTGACGCAGCAGATCGACGCCGCGCAGGGCGACGTTGTGCGCAACTGGAACAACGTCAGCCGCCCGTCGTGGGATACGGCTATGGGGCAGTCCGGCAGCTTCGGCAATGCCAACATCATGAGCGCAGCGCAGAACGCGCAGAGCGACATGCAGCGCAACCTTGGCCGCATCTCCAGCGACATGCGGATGGGCGCTTACAACCAAGCGGCCGGGCTTCGTGAATCGGGCCTGAATCGCCAACTCGGCGCGCAGCAGTTCAACGCCGGCATGGGCGAACAGTTCGCCGGGCGCTCCGATGCGATGTACGGCGCGAACCAGAACCGCATGCTTAACGCATACAGCATGGCGCCCACGTTCGCCGCGAATGACTACCTCGACGCTAACGCGCTGCTGAATGTCGGCAACCAGCAACAGGGCTTCGATCAGGCGCGCCAGAACCAGATGCAGAACTGGTGGGACCAGTCGCGCAACTACGCCGGCCAGCAACTCGACGCCTACGGGCAGCGGCTCGGCATGATGCAGCCGGGCAACACGCAGACGCAAACGACGCCGAACCCGAGCACGGTTTCGCAGGTTGTCGGCGGCGCGCTGACCGGCGCTGGCCTCTTGAACTGGTGGAACTCATGAGCGCGTGGAAGCCGCCGCAGGGCGGGAGTCTGCTGGCCGGTCCCGGCTTTGCACAGCAGTTCGCATACGACGACGCTGCAGGCATGACGCCGGGCAACGTGCAGGGCTTCGGCAACCTGTTGAACTGGTCGCAGATTCCCGGCACGTCGGGCCTGCTGCGCGATGGCGAGTTCGGCGACCTGCCGACCGTTGACAACGCCGCGCTAGACGAGTGGCTGTCGAGCAACGGCTACAAGATCATGGACAGCCCGGCCGATGGTCAGCGCATCGGCTACCGCTGGATTCAAGACGCGCAGGGCAACGTCATCGGCGAGCCCACGGCATACGAGAAGGGCACAGACAAGCGGTTCCTAGCCGCTGGCGCTGCTGCCATGGGCATCACTGGCGCTAACGTGCTGGCGGCCGGTTTTGGCGCATCTGGTGCGGGTGCAGGCGCTGCGGCTAGTGGTGGCGGTGCTGCACCGTCTACTGGCGGCATCGGAACGATCACGAACACGCTGCCCGCTGCGCCCGCTATGGGGACTCCGCTCCCGGCTGGCGGCGGCCTTCTCGCCGCTGCGCCTACCGTGCCTGCGGCTGCATCTGTGCCGGCTCTCACTGGCGCGGCGGCTGCTGGCGCAATGCCGTCATGGCTCCCGTCCGGTCTTGCGCCCGCGTGGGACTTCATCAAGCAGAACCCCAAGCTAGTCGGCGCACTCGCCGGTGGCCTGGTGGGCGGCGCAAGTGGTGGCGCTGGTGGCGGCGCCGATACGCCTGCGGCGTACACCGGCCCGATGCCGACGATCACGCGCGGGCAGTGGAGCGCGACGCCTACGGGCTATGACCCGAGCAAGTTGGCGCCGGGCGGCGGTGGGCTGCTCGGCGTTAAGACGACGGGCGCAGGGCTTGGGCGGTATATGGGATTGCTGGGGGGTTGATATGGCCGGTCTTCTTGATCTTGTTGACGATCCCGGCTCGCAGGGCCTGCTGTCGCTCGGGCTGCGGCTGATGGCATCTCCAGAACGCAACTTCGGCACCGCGCTGGGGCAGTCGGGGCTTGGCGCGTTGGGCGATTTGAACAGCGCAGCGCAGGCGAAGCAGCGGCGCGACTTGCTGGCGCAGGAAGAGCGCTCGCGGGCGATGCAGATGCAGATGCTGCAACAGCAGATGGCGCAGCAGCAGGAGGCGCAGGCGCGGCGGTCTAGCTACCTAAACAGCGTCAACCCTGACGCTGGGCCGGCAATGCCGATGAACCCCGCTGCGGCGCTGTCTGCTGGGCTGAACTCGTCGGAGATAGAGCAACTGTCGCCGGCCAGTATGAAGCCCATCATCGTCGGCGATACGGTGCTCGACCCGCGCACGTTTCAGCCGCTCTACACGCCGCCGCAGAAGCCGGAGAAGTTGCCGGAGGCGCTGCGCGCTCTGGCTGCTGTGTACGGCGAAGGCTCGCCGGAGTACGCGAGGGCTGCGCAGCAGTATGCGCAGAAGTTGACAACGCACCCGGCTGGCGCCAGCGTGAGCCTGAGCAGCCCGATCCCCTACACATTGCCGGATGGCAGCATTGGATACATCCAGCCGTCAAACAAAGCGGGGGCCGCACCGCAGCCGCTCACGCTTAACGGCGTTCCGGTAGTCAAGCCGCGAGAAGGCAACCCCCGCACCGGCCCCATGTCTGTGACGTTGCAAAAAGAACTTCTGGAAAGCGACGACATCGTGCAGTCGTCGGCTGGTGTGGTGCGTGCGCTTGAGGCGGCGAAGCTGCAGAACAACAAAGCTTATGACGGCTATTTCGCCAAGCAGCGCGCACAACTGACTAGCAACCTTGTGCCGGGCGGCACCGAGGCGGCCGATGCAACCATCGACATCGACAACCTGATGACCGGGCAGGGCTTGGACCAGATGAAGGCCATTTTCGGCGCCGCGCCGACTGAAGGCGAGCGCAAGATTCTGCTGGATATGCAGGCATCGGTAGACAAGACCCCGACGCAGCGGCAGGCCATCATGGATCGAGCAATTGCAGCCGCCAAGAGGCGCGCGGACTTTGCGGCGCGCAAAGCGGCGTCTATTCGAGACGGTTCGTATCTGACAGACGGCGTGCCGGAGTCTGGCCAGGCTCCGGCAGGCGGCGGCACGGTGCTGCGTTTTGATGCCAAAGGGAACCCAATCCCATGATTACCGCTGAACTGCACGACGGGCGCCGGCTGGAATTCCCGGACGGCACTGATCCTGCTGTAGTGCAGGCCACGGTTAAGCGCGTGCTCGGTTCATCCGCCGCGCCTGCGCGTGAAGAGATGTTCGCCGAGAAGCTCGGGCGCGGCGTGCTCAACGTCGGCGCAGGCTTGGTGCGTGGCGCTGGCAGCATCGGTGCGACGCTGAAGGCGCCGTTTGACTATGCAGAGCAGGGCATAGAGCGGCTGCTAGGTGCGCCACAGCGTGACGTGAGCATCAACGCACAGCGCCGCGCGGACATGACCGCAGCACTCGGCAGCATGGGCGCCGACACCGACTCGCTCGCGTTTGGCGCTGGCAAGCTCGGCGGAGAGATTGCTGGCACGCTCGGCGTCGGGGGTGCGCTGGCTGGCGTCGGCGCGCGGGCGCTGCCGGCTGGCGCTGCGCCTCTGCTCGATGCTGTGCGCACGGCTGGTTTCTCGGCTGGTGGCGTAACTGGCCGCGCCGGGCTCGGCATTCGCACGGCTGGCGGTGCAATCACTGGCGGCGCGTCTGCGGGGCTTGTGAATCCTGAAGATGCGGCCTTGGGTGCTGGTGTCGGCGCTGCGCTGCCGGGTGTGCTGCAGGGACTTGGCATCGCCGGGCGCACTGTGGGCGACATGCTCAAGAGCAACAGCACGCGGGCGGCTGAACGGCTGGCGCGCGGTTTGGAGTTGACGCCAGCGCAGGCGGCGCAACTTAGCGCGGCGCAGGAACTTGTGCCGGGCTCGCGGCCGACCGTGGCGCAGGTTCTGCGCACTCCGCAGGCCGGCATCATGGAGCGTGTTGTCAGCGACTCGCCGGGCGGGTCTGCGCTGAAGTCGCGTTACGTCGAGCAGAACGCGGCGCGGCTGGCTGCGCTAAATCGTGTCTCGCCGGTTGACCCGCGCGGCTTCAGGACTGCGCAAGAGGACTTTGGCACGGCTGCGCTAAACGCGGTCCGGTCTGGCGACAAAGCCGCGAAGACTGCTACGTCTGCGGCGTATCAGGCGATTCCGCAGGATCAAACGGCCTTCTACATGCCGAACCTGTCGGCTATCCGGGACGATATGTTTCCGGTTGCTGGCATCGGCAAGCGTGAATCAGTGGACCGGATCATTAAGGCATCGGATGATGTCGGCACGCTGGTTGTGCCGGGCATCGTGCCGACGAAGAGCAAGCAAGATGCCGGGCGGTCGCTGGCTCAAGCCGTGCGCAAGATGGGCGGCATTGCGATTGATGAGGGCAGCGGCAGAAGCGGCGAAGTCCGTGCGCTGCGCGAAGAGTTCAAGAATCTGGTGCGTCGCACGGGCCAGCCGCCATCGAAGATTGCCGAGGCCATGCGCGACCGTGGCTACCTGCCTGACGGCGAGATTGACACGCTGTTAGATGCGCTGCGCTCGGAGTCGCGCGGCGGCTATGCGGGCAGCACGTTTGATGACTTTGGAGCGCAGAACCGGGCGGCCCTAGAGGCTGCAATGGGCGATGCGCCGGGAGCGCAGCGTATTCCGCAGAAAGTGTCGCTGCGGCAGTTTGACGCCATCCGCAAGGACATCGGCGGCGCGCAGCGTGCGGCCGGTATGGACCCGGAGCGCGCAACCGAAGCGCTCGCACTGTCGCGCATGAAAGAGGCGATGGATGAGCGTATTAACGAGGTCGTCAGGGGTGACGGCGCGATTGACGAAGTGCTGCCGCTGGATTGGGCTAACAAGCTGACAGAAGCGCAGGCGCTGAAGCGTGAGCAGGTAGCCAAGTTCCGCACCGGCCCGCAAGCTGCGGCGTTTGAGCGTGGCGCCGATGGTCTGCCAAAGGTTCAAGGCGGCGAGTTTGCTGCGAAAGTTTGGGGCAACCGGCCCGGCATCGCAAACGACATCAAGCAGTTCCGCGAAGTGCTGGACGAGAAGCCCGAGCTACTCGGCAAGTTCCGTAGCATGATCACGACGGAAGGCGCGGGCACGGCGACTGCAAACGATGAACTGTCGGCAAAGTTTGTGCGCTGGGTTGACAACTCGCTGCCGGGCCTGAAGGCGTCATTTGAGCCGGAGCAAGTCAAGGCGCTGCAGCGCATCGCGGCCGACATCAAGCGCGCTGGGATGGGTGCATCTGCCGGCATGTCGCGCGGCTCGAACACCTACCAGAATGCCAGCAATGCCCTTAGCTTGGGCCTGCTTGACAACCCGATACTGAGCTATGCGGCAAACCGTGTGCCGCTGGTAAACGCTGTCACCGGCCCGGGGCTGCAATGGATGCGTGAGACGGCGCGCGAGAAGATGGCGCGCGATCTTGCCGGGCTGCTGGCTGATCCTACCGGCGCAGCCGCAGCGGTGGCGGCGATGCAGCGTCAGTCGGCGGCGATGCCGGGGTTGCTGGGTCAGAGCGTTCTTCGCGTTGCCCCAGTCCTAGGGGCCGACCGGTAATGCCGCAATACACGCCCCAGCCGAAAGCGGCAACGCACATGGCTACAGCTTTCCAGATCACAAAGTCGATGTAATCCACGCCACCCCCAGCCCGCACACGCGGGCCGCCATTTAACCACAGCCGCCTAGTGCGGCTTTTTTCGTTCTAGGGGCCTACATGCCAGTTCCGACCCTCATCACGTCGCTGTCAACCACGGCGGCCAGCAACAGCCCGGACGGCAGCGAGTCCGTCATCACGACGGATGACTACGTGCGGGCGCACGCCGCGTTCATCGCGCAGCTACGCGACGGGGCAGCGTTTACCGGCACCGTTGCTGCGCCGACTGCTGTGCGCGTCAACGGCGCGACTCAGGGCCTGGTCGGCACGCGGTTCGGCGGCGGCAGCGGCGGCACGGCGAACGGAACCTTCGATGACATGGTGATCGACGTTGCTGCAAGCGGCGGGCTGTCGATCATGACCGGCACCTCTGGCGTCGGCGGCATTCTGGTCGGCGACAGCGCGAGCAACTTCGCGGGCGGCTGGCGCTACTCAAACGCGACAGACGAGTCATCGATATGGGCGGCTGGCGCGTCTCGCGTGACGGTGACGGCAACCGGCGACATGCTGCTGACCAGCCCGGCAGGCGGCATCGGCTACGGCGTAGGCGCGGGCAGCAGCGTTACGCAACTGACGAGCAAGGCAACGGCAGTCACTATCAACCGGCCATGTGGTCGGATCATCACATCGTCGTCAAACATCACGGCTGGCAGCTTTGCGCGGTTTGTGGTCAACAACTCGACTGTCACGGCTAACGACGTTGTTCACGTCTGTATCAGGACCGTTGCGTCAGACACTGAATATGACGTGTCTGTTGTTGCTGTCGGCGCCGGCTTGTTTGTGGTTCTGATCCGCAACATGGGAGCTTCAACGCTAGGCGAAGCCCTGGAGTTGAACTTCGCTGTTATTCGTGGTTCGGTGACATGAGCGAGCGCGTGACCGCTGAGCAAGTCCTGGCCGCCGTTCACAACGCGCAAGACCAACTTGCAGACATTCAATCCAAGACGCTGACCGGCAAAGAGATTGCCGAAGCCGTAGCGCAGGGCCTGACGCAAGCCGTCAGCAGCCCGGAATTCTGGACGGCGGCGACGGCTGCGGCATCGGCCAGAGCCCGCACGCATGCAGGCTCCTGGCTCTTTGGCGGCATCGGCGCGGTCTTCTCGAAGATGGCGTGGGTGTTCGTCATCGGCCTGGGCATCTACCTGATCGGTGGATGGTCTGCGCTGATCGCGTTTTTCAAGAGCGGCGCCGGCACCCATCCGTGACGTGTGGCGCGACACCATCATCGAATTCGATGAGCACGGCAGGGTAATAGCAATCGGCGGCGAGCCGTGGCCGCCACAACCGAGGAAACGCATGAAACTGATCGACAACGCCAGCAAAGCGCCGCGCATGGCGAGCGTGCAGGCAGCAACCGCACTGGCGGTGCTGTCGCTGATCCAAAGCGACGTGCTGCCGTTTGTGCAGCCGCTGGTGCCTGCTGAATACTGGCCGGCTGTCTCCGGCGTCTTTGGGCTGCTGATCGTCGGCGCGCGGCTGATTGCGCAGCCGTCAACGCAGTAGGCTCGCCATGAAGCAGCCCAAGCAGCTAGAGGACATGCAACCCGGCTGCTCAAGCTGCCGGCATTGGAAAGATCGCACAGAGCCCGGCGACGATGAACGCTGGGGCACATGCCACCGATACCCGCCCGTCGTGCAATACACGGTGGAGGACGGCAGCTTCAGCATGTGGCCGATTGTCGAGGCTAGCGAGTCCTGCGGCGAACTGTCGGGGGTGAACTGATGTCTACCCCGCCGATGGATATGGAGCGCGTCGCTCGCGTGCTGCAAGAGTTCCAGCGCATGAAGCAGATTGAGCCCGGCATCAGCAGCGAAAAAGCCGGGCCACGTCTAGGCGTCAAGCCGAGCACGCTACGCGAGTGGGCGCGCAACCACTCCGACAAGGTTGCTACCGTCATCAACGAAATCAGCGTAGCGCCACCCCCGGACCCGAACGAACCTATCGCCGACCTGCTGGCACGCAAGCGCGCGGCGATGACGCGGACCAAGGCGCACGAAGCCTGGGCGAAGCTGATCCCTGTCAGCGTCAACACCGACAAGCCCATTTCCGTCACGCTGGTAGGTGACCCGCACGTTGACGACGATCACTGCGACATCGCGCAGCTAGAGCACGACCTAGGCACCGTGGGGCGCAATAAGGGCATGTACGCTGGGCACGTTGGCGACCTCACGAACAACTGGGTAGGCCGGCTCAAGGCGCTATACGCCGCGCAGAGCACTACGTTCAGCGACGGGCTGCGGCTCACGGAGTGGATGCTTGGCCTGTGCCCGAACCTGTTCGTTGTGAACGGCAATCACGACCTGTGGGAAAAGGGCGGCGACATCCTACGCTTTATCGTCCGGGCCGGCGCTCATCAGTCGCACGGCGCGAGGATGGAACTGAAGTGGCCCGACGGAAAGACGATGCGCATTCACTGCCGGCACGACTTCCCCGGCAAAAGCCAGTTCAGCGATACGCACGGAATGAAGCGCGAGCTTCTGTTCGGCCACAAGGATCACATCTTGGTCGCCGGGCACACGCACGTCGATGAAGCCCGCGTCGAGCCGTCGCACGATGACGTGCACTGGATGTTCAGGGTCAGCGGCTACAAGGTGGTCGATGAGTACGCCAAAGAGCACCATTTCCGTGCAAAGCGGATGGCTCCTAGCGTGACCGTCGTGCTTGATCCTTGGCAGGTGGTCCCGGCCGAGCGGGTCAAGCCGTTTTGGGACGTAGAGCGCGCGGCCGACTATCTGGCGTGGGCGCGCAAGCGGTTTAGCTAGTTTAGCTTTGGATGCTGAAACAGCAAAAGTCTAGCTCAGGACTTCGATGCGCAGCGGGCCGACGTAGTACGCCCGCCTGTAGCCGTAGCGCTCAGAGAACAGCGGCACATGGCCGGCGCGCAGCTTCACATGCAGCCCGTAGCCAAACACGCGGAACCAGAAGCCGCGACTCCAGAAACATGCGCTAAACGCTTTGGCTTTCATGGTGTGGCCTGCTCTCGGATCATGCGCGCGTAGAACGCAGCGTGGTTGTCGGCGTGCTTGCGGCGTTCGTGCTCGGCGTCGAGCATGGCGGCGATGCGCTCGCGTTCTGCGGCGACGGCGGCTGCGGCGTAGGCGCGAAGTTGTTCGGCGTGACAGCACGCTCCGTTGCGGTCGCAGCATGGAAGCCGCGCGGCTATGCAGTAGGCGCACAGCGGCGGCAGTGTGTCGCTCATCATCTCTCCTTGCAACGTGATTGCAGTTGTTTCGCAGCGTATCGCATGCACTGCTAACCTATTGATTCTTCGTACTTAGGCGCCGTCGATAAAACGCGCGCAAGTTGTTGATTTATATGGCCGCAATCCCTAAGACTAGGGTGCTCTTCGTCTGCATGGGCATCATCTGCCACTCTCCGGCGCACCTATGACAGCGCGGGCGGCGTATCGGATTCCGTCACTTGCTGTTTGCGCTTTCTTGGGCGCTGGCGACGTACATCGGGCACCAGCTGGCGTCGTAATCGGGCCAAATTCTGGTCATTGACACGCTGCCAATGACGATGCAGGGTGCGTGCTTCTTTACCGTGTAGGTCGTCAGTAGTTCTCTCTCCTTGCTGCAGCTTCCTGCTTTGTTGCGCTGAATGCGACCTGTGGGCGTGCGTGACCACGCGCTGTGCTGACATTCTCCGCATGTGGCCTGCTTTGCGTCGTCCATCACTTCACTCCTTGTCGTTCCCTGCGCCGCGCCAGCTTGGCCGCGTGCTCGCGCATTGCTGCCACGTCGTCAGGATGCACCCACACGTTCTTGAGCGACACCAAGCCGGCAGCAGTTCGCCGGGCTGTCATCGCGCGCTGGCGTTCGGCGCTGGTCTTTGCGGTTGTCATGCTCTGAAGAACAGAAAAGACAGCGCAACGCCAGCAGCCATGCCGGCGATAAACACAGCAAACAAAAAACCAGACAGCAAAAACGCGGCGCGAACGCCTGCGCCGGGGTCTGGAAAGCGCGGCTTTTGCATTACTTCACTTCCTGAGCCGCTGTCGAATGGCGCCGCGAGTAGTCAACCGCTGCGCGGCGGGCGTTGTGCAAACCGGCCACGGTGCGAAACAGCCGGCCATCAATCCAGACTTGCACATTTGCAGGCGCGCCGATCAGTTCGACATTACGGCCTTCGGTGGTGGTGAATTCGCGCTGCATCGTCATGTCGTTCCCCGGTTGCTGTGCCTCTATTCTAGCGACACCGTTAGGGATGACGCAAGGGGTGCAGGCAACTATTTACGCAACTTTCACGCGCACCACTTCCGCCCCGCGAGGATCGGTGTAGACCGCCGTCATGTCCGCGCTCGCGTGCTGCAGCAGCGCCTGCACGTCAACCCCGCCCTGAGCCTTGTAGAGCCTTGCGCTAAGGCTTCGGATTTCGTGGAAGGTTGGGGCTTTCTCGTCAGGAAGCCCGGCCGCCACGCGCGCAGCCGTGAACGCCTTGCTCACCCGATCCGGGAACACGGCCGACCCTGCCGGCGCGTTGCCCCACGGGCTGACGTGATGCACCAGGTAGCGGCTCACGACGCCTGTCCTCGGCCGCACAAGCTCATCCAGCGACACGCCCACAGCATCGAGCCGCAGCCGCAGCGGCACGGCCACTGCTGCGCCGGTCTTGCTGCGCCGGTACGTCAGGTGTCCGTCGGCCACCATATCGCGCGTCATGCGCGTGATCGTCACCCGGTCGGCGCCGGTTACTAGCGCCAGCATCATCGCGTGCGGTAGCCACTCGGCGACCTCGCCAGCCTTCGCGTAGATCGCGCGGAACGTCTCCAGCGTCAACCTGCCGCGCTTGGTCGCCACCTTGTGCGCCCGCGTCACTTCGGCGGGGTTCGTCTCCATCCAGCCGAGTTGCATGCCGCGCTTGCACGCCGACACCAGACGCGAGCGCACGGCCTGCGCGCTGCGGTCTTTGCCGGCTTCGCGGATGCTCTCGACAAGCTCGGCGCACTGGCGCACCGTTAGCTGCCCGCATGGCACGGTGCCTAGCGCGGCGGTGATTTGCTTGTCGAGGCTGCGCAGTGATTTGGCCGTGTTCGGCGTCTTGGCCGGGTCCATCTTCGCCAGCAGGTCGGCAACCGTGCGGTCTGCGCCGGTCAGCCGCTCGACTAGGCCGGGGCGCAGGCTCTCCAGATGCGCATTCGCTGCGGCAGCTTCGGCGATTGCGTGCGACAGCGGCACGCGGCCGATTGCGAGCGTTCGGCCGTCTGGCGTGCGGAAAGCGTAGTAGCCGGGGCGCGGCATCATGAGCCCGCGCGGCCAGGTGCTGCGGCTGCGCTGGCGGCGGGCTGCGTTCACAGCCGCGACACCAGCGACGCCCGCCCATTCGGCAACCGCTGCGCATCCTCGCGCACATGCCACGCCTTGCCCACGCGCTCAGGCGGCGGCACTA